>Ga0160461_1000530_pt1 | contig 24871 bp, 44 predicted proteins | sample HID1975I_E6MG_FD_108266 | JGI IMG/M metagenome (GOLD analysis project Ga0160461, IMG submission 108266) | Enriched soil microbial communities from UW Madison campus, WI, USA - HID1975I_E6 MG | ecosystem: Environmental > Terrestrial > Soil > Unclassified | place: USA: Madison, Wisconsin...
ATTTTTTCTTACCTGGCTTCTGCTCTGGCTCTGGCTCTGGCTCTGGCTCTGGCTCTGGCTCTGGCTCTGGCTCTGGCTCTGGCTCTGGCTCTGGCTCTGGCAAATGCTCGGGGTCGAGCACTTCCTCGGCAAGCCCCATCCCGATCAGAGCTTCTGCATACTCGTCCAACACAGTACGGGTTTCGTGCTGATCGAAGTTACCGGCGTGGTAGTGCGAGAACTGACGCAGTGCGCGAATTTTCTTCATGATCAAAGCGGGGCAGTTGCCTGCCCCGGCCCTTGGCTGGGTTAAGGGGTTGGCACGGTGAAGGTGCCCTTGATGATCGCGCTGGTGCGGTAGTGGGCCAGCGCCAGGCGCTCTTCACACAGGATGGTCAGCATGTTCTTCACGAAGTTGTCACGGTCTTCGCGGCTGATCTCAACGGTGGCATCCATGCGATCCCATACTTGGGAAGCCAGGTCGAAGCCGCCGACGGTGAAAGTGCCGAGTGCTTGTGCCTTGGTGGCCACGACCGGCAGCCCCCACATGACCTTCGCTGCGAACGCCGCCGGACCGCCGAAGATGTAGCGGCCTTCAGCATCCTTCAGCAATGCGATGGCGTGCCAGTCGCGGGGGTTCAGGATGATTCCGGAGGCCTCGAACTCCGACTCGCTGGTCTGGAAGATGGCGTGAGCGATCTGGTCCGCGCGGGTGTCGCCGGTGGCGTTCAGTGCAGTGTCGTAGGCGGTGGCGACTTTGTTCAGGCCGGTGAGGTTGTCACCGGTACCATCGCCATTCAGCAGTTGCCCTTCTTCAACCAGGGCCAGGCCGAACAGCAGGCGGTTGTTCACGTAGGACTCGAGCATCGGCGCATCGTCCATCACCTGGCGGGATGCCTGGATCCAGTGAGCGATGGTTTTGACGTTCGCCGTTTCCTTGGTGAAGGTCAGGTTGGACTCAGGCTTCAGGTTGCCTTCGGCCACCGGCGCAGCGCTGTTGGTGAAAACGTTCTCACGAACGTATTCCAGCGAGTTCGAACTGATACGACCTTGAGCGAGTAGGTCTCGGATGGTCAGGCGGCGGAGACCTGGCATCAAGATGCCAGGGTTCACCTGCGGCTGGATCAGCGCACCGGCAGAAGCAGCACCGCTGCCCAGCTGCTTGTCGAAACTCTTCACATCCACCTTGCCCGAGGATTTACCATCCCAGGACTTTTTCAGGTCTTCAGCCGTCTGGGCCGCGAAGCTCTTCTTGGTGGATGGATCATCGACGGCGCCGCCAGCCAGCTTCTGCTCGATATCGAACAACCGCGTGCCGGCGGTCTTGAGCTCGTCCTGAACGGTGGTCAGGTCGCTCTGCAGCTTCTTGCTGACCTCGCCATTCTGTTGAATCTCGGTTTTCTGGGCGTCGAACAGCTCCTGCATGCGGGTCTGCGCAGTCTCGATCGCCTTCTGGATTTGGGCCAGTTCGGACATGGGTGAATCCTCGGTTCAGATTTGGGGGAAGGTTTTCAGGCGCTCCAAGAGCGCGGCGATTTCAGTGGGGTCGCCGCTTTCGGACTCGCTCCGAACCGCGGACTTGATGCGGGCGATCAACGCCTGCGCTTCGGACTTGGAGAGGCCGGCGGATTCCCTCAGCCAGCTCTCCGCGTCGCGGATGCTTTCAATGGCCTCCATGCTCTTGAGCGTGGAGACAGTGGCCGCTTCATTGGCCGGAAAGGTGCACACGCTGATCTCACTCAATCGCGTGACATTGCGGAACGAGTAGCCGGTGGCAATCGGCGTTACGTCATTCTTCGCCGCGCTGAACCCGACGGACATACCACCAACGGTGCCGTGAATCATCGCGGCCTTGAGCGCTTCGGACTGTGGGTTGCCTGGGGTGAGCTCGCCGCGAACATGAAGACCGGTGCTGTCCTCGGAGAGATTGAGCCACTTGCCCACCGGGATTTCGTTGCGGCGGTGATTGAAGAACATGGCCACGGCGCGGGACTGGGTCTTCAATGCCTGAGCGAAGGCGCCAGGCTCAATGATGTCGCCATCGCTATCGACGACACCGAAAACGCTGGCATATCCCTCGAATACACCTTGGGCACCACCGCTAGCGAACTTGATAGCGGCCTGGTCAAAAGCCAGGGTTTTACAAATGCTGGGCATTTACAGCCTCCAGAAAAACTAAACCCCGCTGGGTGCGGGGTTTGTTTGGCCAAGTTGAGTAAGCGGCACGTTCTGCGACTGCCGGGTCGCCACATCACCGCCCTCGACAGGCGGCCGATTGTTTACTCGCCGGCCCTCGTTGATTGTGAGAAGGCCAGTGTCGACAAGGGTTTTCATGTAGTTCGCCCGGGCCGTTGAGTCGCCGCTGAGCAGCCCGTCACGGTTATGTTCGGCGTGGAGTCGACCAAGATCGGAAGGTTTCACAAGCCAACGCAAGATGCACCCCTCCCATATCTCCAAGTACGCATCGAGGCTGTACTGAAGAAAGCCAAGGTTTTGCTGCTCAATGCCTGAACCCCAGCTGGTGGATTTTTCGACATCGCCCACCAGGTGCGGCGGAACACCGAAGAACCTAGCCAATTCACTGACCTGGAACTTCCTTGCCGCCATAGTCTCAGCGTCTTGCGGACTTACGCCGATGGCCTGAGTGGTAAATCCGCCTTCCAAGATCCAAAGACGCTTTTTCACAGGACCGCCAGAGATCTCCTTGAAGTTCTCTTCAACCTGGGCCCGCTGATCTTTATTCAGAACCTTGCCATCACCAGTCATCAGCAACTGGGGAGACTTCGCACCGTTCGCATAAAAGTCGCGCTGCTGATCCTCCATTGCAACAGCAACGCCAGCCGTCTTGGCTGCAAAGGCTATGGGCGACAGCCCAACAAGGCCGTTGAACCCAAAGCCCTTGAGGTGGAAGATTTCGCTCTGCTTGAAGTCGGCATACTCGCTGTCCCTGCGGTATCGATAAATAACCCGCTTGCCTTCGAGCCTCACATCCATGTTTACCGACATCAGCGGGACAAGACTGATAACGTCGCCAGCGCTGTTACGCTCGATCAATGCATAGGCGTTGCCGTAGTAACAAAGCTGCATGGTCATCGATACGCGAAAGTCGAAGGCTGTCATGAACTGGTTTGGGCTGTATCGAAGCAACCGAGCCAATGGATTGTCCAAGCCCACCTTCTTCCTGTCGTCACCCTTTGTTTCGAAAACATCCAATGGCATGCAGGCCGTCACGCTTGAAATCAGCCTCACGCAGGCGAAAACCGTAGAAATTTGCAACGATCGCTCGTCATTAACAACCGAATCGCCTACCACTCCAGATGCCGAGACTGGCCCGGTTTGCGACCCCTTCTCGGGGGTGACCAGGCGGCCGCCGACAAAGAAGCTTGCCATGCGCGCCCAGAAGGGACTGCGCGTGCGCAGATCAATGCTGTAGTCGGTGTCTGCCATTACATGCTCATCGGTCTGGAAAGGAAGTCGTCGACAGAGCCTTGGGTATCCGCGTTCGCGAGCACCCGGCCTATCGTCATGATCAGCGCTACAGCGCCATCGATCTTGTTGTCGTCGCCCTGCTTGATCGGTCGCACCACGTCATCGTTGCCCGGCAGGTTCTTGCCGATAACGTTGCCAATACACCAGGTCATGATCGGATTGCCGTCGTGATGGAACCTGCCCGCCTCGATTGCGGCCTCCAGTTCCTTCATACCGTCGGACATGTTGGTGTAGTTTTGGGTGATGGTGATCGGGTTGAAACCCTCGTCGTCCAGGTCATGGCTCAGGCCAGTGGCGCCATGTGGGTCGATCGGGCTCTCCCTGATCGGTGCCAGCTTGTTGGCTTCCTTGGTGTCCTCGAGGATTTCGCGATAGTCAACCTCAGCACCTGGCGTTGTGGTCAGGTGACCGGTGTTGACCCAGGCCTGGAAGCGCTCGGCCATACGCTTGTTGTCCACATCGTTAGCCGTGTCTTCCGGAACCCAGAACGCTGGAGCCACGCTGTAGTAGTGGGTCTTCCCGTCGATCTCGCGCCAGAACAGCCGGGCCCTGGAGTTCATGTCCAGCTTGCGCGCCAGGTCGAAGCCAGCAATCCACTCCTGTCCCTCGAACTTCTCAAGGGTGAGCGTCTTGTCCTCGCAGGCCTTCCAGCTTTCCATGTTGAAGAAGCCGGACTTGGCGCTCACCCACAGGTTCAAGTGCTTGGTCTTGAACGTGTTGGTGAAGCGCGCCGACCGGATCGCCCGGGCCAGCTGGCTCTCCAGGTACTCCTGAAACACGGACACGCCCATGCAGGGGTTGGCCTTGGCCAGGTTCTTCGGATCGGTCCAGTCATCGCCCTCGTCCAGGGTCCAGATGTATCCGAACAGCTCGTCGTCAGGGACAGTGCCATTCAGCATCTCGATGACCTGGCGGCGCTTGTCGTAGCACGGCCCCTCAATGTTCGCGCCGGCGGTGGTGATGATGAACATCAACGGCTGCCGGCGTGCACCCATGCCGGTGAGCATCGTGTCGTACTGGGCCGCGCTGTCGTGCTCATGATATTCGTCGATAATCGCGCAGGACGGCGAAGCACCATCACCAGGGTTGCCGATCAGTGGCTCGAAGCGGCTGCCGTTCGACGGGATGTTCAGGTTCGAAGCGTTGACCTCGATTCCCGCCGCCTCGATCAGCATGGGCGACCGGCTGACCATCAACCTTGCTGGCCGGAACACCTCCCACGCCTGCTTCTCGGTGGTCGCACCGGAGTAGACCTCAGCGCCGAATTCGTTGTCGGCGGTGAACATGCTGATGCCGACGCCGGCGGCGATCACAGATTTGCCGTTCTTGCGCGGCACCTCCCAGTAGCTTTCGCGGAAGCGCCGGTACCCGCCCTTCTTCCTGACCCAGCCAAACGTGCAGGCCAGGCCGAAAAGCTGCCACGGCTCAAGCGTGATCAGCTGCCGCTTGAACGCCCATTCGCCCTTGGTGTGGGGCAGCAGCTGCATGAGGCGCAGCTTCTTCTCGGCCTTGGCCGGGTCGAACTTGTACGGGTAGTCCTTGGAGCGGCTGGAGGCTACGTCATCGAAGTGGCGCTCGATCGCCTGGTGGATGAAGCGGCAAGCAGGAAACTTGCCCTTCAGGACGGACTTCGCCCACGCCATCGCCTTGTCGACGTTGGTGTACTTGGCTCTGGCCATCAGGAACTCAGTAGGGCTGCAAACTCGTTGGTGGATTTCTGCTTGTTGCCGCCGATGATCCGCGTGCGGCTGGCCGGGTCCAGGCCCAGCATCGAACCGAAGGTGACCATCTGGCGCATCGCTTCGTTAGCGGCAGTGAGCGCCGGATTTTTCACAGGCCCGCCAGTTGCTCCTGCCACCACGATGCCGTGGGCAACAACCGATTCTTGTGCCCTTCGCCAGTTTCCGTAGGCAGAGCAGAACGCCTCGACGTTGTGCATGTCGGTCAGGGCAAGAACCTTTGCCCGGAGCAATTCCGGGACCAGCATTTCCCATACCCGGGTGGCGTGTTCACACAGCCATTCGGGCGCGTCGACGTTGGTCACGAGGGCGAAGTCTGGTTCGTCCTTGTTCAGCTTGCGCTTGCCGGGATTGCCGGCCAACGCCTTCTGGGCCGTGGGTTTTGGGCGACGGCCGGAGCGCCCGGCAACCCCTGGCATCGGCGCCTCCACTAAACTTTATATTTCGCGGGTGTAAAAAAACGACTGAGGGCGCGGTGTCCGAGCGAAAGGGCCTGAACTTTTGACCCTCCCCCTCCCCATAGACGAGAGTTCGTCTCATTCTCGCCGTTTTCGATCATTTTTTGATCGTTTTCGACTCCCGCTGCGTCTTGGCCTTGTGGCAAACGCGATTGATCGCCCGCAGGTTGTGGTCATCGTCGGTGCCGCCATGAGCCAGAGCCACGATGTGGTCAACCTCATGCGCTTCGCGGATGCGACCAAGCTGGACGCAGTCGTCACAGCGACAGAGGTACTGGTCTCGCTTGAGGATGCGTTCGCGGATGCGGCGCCATGGCCTGCCACCACGCCCTGAGCCCTTGCGAGTAGCCCAAGCCTTGCCCTGCTCTGCTGCCAGCTCGGCATGAGCATCGCAGTAGCCGTTGGCATTGCGGTGCAGTGAGCGGCATCCCTGCGCCCTGCATGGGCGCTGCGGCCTCATCGGCATGGCGTGCCGTCCAGATAGGTCGACGGCGGCGCATCAGGGTCCGAACCGTCACCATCAGCCAGCGCTTCGATCAGCGCCAGGTTCTGGGTCGCGATCTGTTCGAGCAGGTTGGTTTGCTTCTGCTGCTGGTCCAGGATCTGCTGGAGTAAAGAGATTGCTTGCTCGTTCACGGGCCACCTTCATCCATTTGTTGATCCATTCGCGCCGGGCGGCGCATCCGGTGCAGCTCATCAGCCCTGAGCCTTGCGAGACAGGAACAGGTCAGAGTAGCCGCGAAGCTTCTCCACACCCATGAAGCCAACCATGCCGCCGGCGAAGGTGGCCATGCCCTGTGGCAGGCCCATCCATTCGAGCAGCGGCACCAAGGCCAGGGTGATGAGGCCGCACAGGGCGCCCTCCAAGAACATCTGCCGTCGGGTGCCGCCGCCATACACCACCCGGAGGACGGCGATCGCAACGGACAGGCCGGCGGCGCCAAGCTGGGGCTGGTGGGCAATCACCCAGGTGAGCAAAGCGGCCCACAGGCCAGGATCCTTCTCGGGCATGTTTGGCATCTCTGTTCCTCCCTTTTGGGGAGTGCAATAGGTTCGGCCCCAGCATCACTCCCAGCTCGGAGCGATGGGCGTGGCGGGGCCGAAAACGAAAAAGCCCCAGCGTTTGCCAGGGCTTCGGGAAGTTTCAGGTAAGTCAGTCGTCTATCGGGTTGGACCTGCCGGGAGCGGCCCCAACTCAACGTCAGCGCCGTGCGATCGCATCAAGTCAGCGATCCGGTCAAGCTCTTCTTCACCCAGGGTCAGCAGTGCCGCCATGTAAAAGTGCATTTGCATGCCCAGCTCGCGCGGCGCCGCGCCGCCCGTGTACTTGCGCCATTGAGCGCCTTGGGTGAGCCCAGCCAGGTCTGCCATCTGGGGGCTGGTGAACTTGAGGTCTTCTTTCAGGCGGGCAAGATCGCCTGCCGACGGCGGGTCGTAATGCTTGATGCGCTTCATCGGATATCCGAAGCCCCGACGAATACCGGGGCAGTTATCAGTCAGGAAAAGAACTTGAACGCTACCCAGCTCACCGCCAGTGCGAACACTGCGCCTGCAGCAGCCGACAGAAATATGCTGCGCGCTTCGTGCTGGGAGCCTTCGCGAACCTCGCTGCCCAGCTGGGCCAAGGTTTCCCGCATCTGCTTGATAACTTGATCGTGGCTCATGGTCTTCCTCGCTTGGGATGTCGGGTCACGCCTGTTGCAAGACCCTGTAACGGTACTGTCGCCCGAATCGGCGTAAAGCTCAAGACCGCTGGGCGGAAGCCCCGATTTCTCGGGGCTTAACGTTAGAGCTTTTGGATGAAGGCGGCGGCGGTAACTATCACTGTGACTAGACCTCCTACCGCTACAAACGGGTAAAACATCGTCTCCCGCTTCATCTTGTTAGCCTCGGCGATCAACTTCCTGGCCTCGGCGGTGAGCTTGTGAACTTCGGCTTGAAGCTTCTCAAGCTCTAGCTCTTCCTTCTCAGTCATTCGTCTTCCTTTCGGGCTTCGGGCTGCACCCTTTGTGCTTCCCATGTGTCGTATTATGTACCTTTAAGGTACGGATCACAACAAGTATTTTCACGCCCCGGAAACGAAACGCCCCGGCTGCAATGGCCGGGGTTTCAATGTGTCGCGTTGCTTGCAAGCTGGACACGCTGCTATGAAAACAGGTGTTTATCCGCGCGGAAAGCTTTTTATGCAGCCTCGCGCAGTTGCTCCATGGCGCAATCGATCCAGGCCACTCCAGTGTTGATCAGCTCGCGCGCCTTGGCTTCACCCATCTTGTGCTCCCGGGCGATCCGCAGCGCCGGCCACTTAGCACCGAAGTACAGCCAGACGAAGCCGCCCATCTGCGGGTTGCGCTTGTTCAGCCTGGCTACCGCGCCGTCCACCGCAAGTGCCAGATCGTCCGTAATCACGTATTGCTTGAGCCCTCCTTCCGATGGAGAGTGCTCCTTCATAAGCGCATACAGCGGGCATACATACTGAGGCACGCCCATGCCATCCATGCGCCACCAGCCCCATTGCTCGAGCATGTACGCGGTGTCACCAAGGGCTTTGTCTACGTAGGTTCGCTTTTTCATGTCCTTCCCCCTCAATCCCCGGTGTAGTTGGTGCCGCCGGCGCCGCGCCGGTTGCTTCCCTGATATATCGCCTCAGGCCCGGATGCCTGAGGGTTCTTCAACTGCTCGATCTGCCGGTGCGCGGCCTGCAGGGCCAGGCTGAGCTGGGTAACCAGTTCAGCCAGGGCCAATGCCTCGCCTGTTGCAGCTGCCACAAAGCCGGAGCCGTTGCAGTGGCCGCAGGGCATCTCGTAGAACATGCTCTTTGTGACCGCTCTCCCACGGCACACAGAGCATTTTCCCAGCTCGATCACGGCCTTGTTGAAGGCTGGGCCGTGGCTTTTCCTCATGCAGGCACCTTGAACAAGTGACAAATCTCCTCAGCGTCAAGCTTCGGTACCTCGTCGCCGCGCAGTGGGCGCAGGTGCTGCGGATCACAGCCGGCCAAGTTGCTGATCACCTTGCCGCCCTCGGCGTTACGCACCAGGTCTTCGCCGGTGACGATCCAAAGGCCCGGGGCATCCGCGTCGAAGTAACCGTCCTGGCGGAACACGGAGCCGAACGGAGGAACGAACTCCACCAGCTCCACCGAACGACCGATGTTCTCGGTGACGCTGAAGGCTCCGGTGATCAAGGCGAGGTCGCCCGGTTTAAGGTTCTGGGTCATTTCGAATCCTCGCTAATTACAAATGCGGTAAGGTCGCTCGGCGCCACGGTTGCTGTGGCCTCTGGCGAGTTCTGCGAAATTTCAATTAAGGCCTTGGTAAGGCCGTGAATGCCTGCGAAGCCAACCCGGTCAAGCCAGGCATGCCACTTCTCCAGCGCGGCGCGACGCTGCTGCATGGCCTGGGTGTGGATGTAGGTACTGGCGATCTTGCCCAGCTTATGGTTCAGCAGCATCTCGCCGATGTGTCCGTCGATGCCGAGGTCGGTCCAGGTGCTGCGGGACACCTTGCGCAGGTCGTGGCTGGTCCACTCGCCCTTCCCCAGGCGCTTGAACACATTGCTGGCCTGCGTCTCGCTCAGGCACAGACCACGGCGATTCGGAAACAGGTAGACACCCTCATAGCCGCCGGACTGCTGGATGGCCCGGTACCGGGTCAGCAGCGCCTGCACCTGATCGGTCAGCGGCAAGCGGTGCTCGGTGCGGGTCTTGGCGTTGGCTGCGGGAATGAACCACTCGGCAGCGGCCAGCGAGATCTCGTTCCAGCGCGCCATGCGGGTCTCGCCGATCCGGGTCCCGTGAGCCAGCATCATCAGGGCCAGCATGGCGTCGCCTGGCTCCTGCTCGAATGCCTGGGCCAGCTGCTGCATCAGCTCCGGCAGCTGCACGTCACGCAGACGGGCCGCCTTGGGCAGGATCTTGGCCTTGGTGAAGTCGTTGAAGCGCATCCCGGCCATCGGGTTGCGGTCGATCAGGCCCAGCTGCAGCGCCTGACGGAAGGCGGTCAGCAGCAGCGCGAACATCTGCCGCAGGTAAGACAGCGACACTTCGGCCTGGCATGGCCACATGAGGTGCTTGTCCAGGGCATCGGCATTCACGGCCGCCACGGCCAGATCATCCAGGCGCGGCTTCAGGTGCTGGGCGATGGCAGAGCGGGCGCCGGCCTTGCGCTTCGCCGACAGTGAGCGATCCCGCGCCATCCGATCGCCGTACCAGTCCAGTAGCTGCCCCACGGTGGCCATACCCGACACCACCGGCGCGGTGGCCGGGGAACGCAGCAGGCGCTGACGCAGGGCAGGCAGCTCGGCAATCACTGCCGCCACGCTCAGTTCTGGCCAGCGGGCGACCGGCACCCACTTCTTGCCGCACACCAGGTGCCAAGTAGCACGCTCGCGGTTGCTCCAGAAGCGCAGGTACAGGCCGGGGTGACGCGGGTCGCGCAGGTCGCGCACTGACATGTCGGCGGCCTGTCGGCGCACTTCGGCCTCGCTCAGCTTCACTTCGCGGGTAGCGCTCATGCGGCCACCGTGGCGGGCTGCAGCAGGTAGGCGCGGATGGCCTCGATTGCGTCGATGTTGCCCCGGCACACAATGGCCAGGTAGTTCTGACTGGTCAGCATCTGCAGGAAGGCATCCTGGCTGGCCGACACCGGCGCATCGAACGGCGGCTTGGCCTTGAACTCGATGTACAGGCCGAAGTACCCGCCGCGCGCCATCGGCAGCACCAGGTCGGGCACGCCGGCTTTCACGCCCTGCCCCTTCAGCTTGGCGGCCACGGCCTTGATCCGGTGACCACCGTTCGGCACGTGATAGATCAGCTTGTAGGCCTCCGGATAGCGCAGCTGCAGTTCTTTCATCAGCGCGGCCTGCTCCTGCCCTTCCCTGTCGACGGGCTTGGCGCGAGCCGCTTTGGCCTTGAACGGGCGAAGGGCGGGTACTGTCATGCGACTTCCTTGCGAGCATAGCGGGCCGACAACGGCCGCTCGGATTGGCTTGGGGCCTTGACTGGCGGCTGCCAGCTGGCCGAGAGGGTTTCGAAACGGTTGTACTGGCCGAGGAAGGCTGCGCGGACGGTGCCGGTTTCGATGTCGCGGCCCTTGCCGACAATGATCTCGGCTACGCCCTTGAACTCGCTGTTCTCGTGGTAGACCTCGTCGCGGTACACGAACAGGATCACGTCGGCATCCTGCTCGATGGCCCCTGATTCGCGCAGGTCGGAGTTCACCGGGCGTTTGTTCGGGCGCTCCTCGCATTTGCGGGAAAGCTGGCTGAGCAGCACCACCGGAATGCCCAGCTCGCGGGCCAGCAGCTTGCAGCCGCGGCTGATGCTGCTGACCGCTTCAGTGCGGTTGCCGCCCTCGCCGTCCATCAGCTGCAGGTAGTCGACCATCAGGATGTCCAGGCCGTACCGCATCTTGTGCCGGCGAGCCAGCGAGCGGATGCGCCCGACCGTGGCGGCGGCGCGGTCGGCGATGAACAGGTTGGCGTGCTTCAGCTTGGCCGCTGCAGCGCACAGCTCGGCGCCGTGCGATTCACAGGCTGAGCCGTTCTTGATCAGGTTGAGCGGGATCCGGCCTTCGGCGGCAACGGCGCGGTCGATCAGCTGGCCTTTGCTCATCTCCAGACTGATGACCAGGCCGGACTTCTTCTGGCGCACCACGGCGTCCAGCACGAAGCCCATGGCCAAGGTGGTTTTGCCCATAGCCGGACGACCCGCGACGATAATCAGCTGCTCAGGCTGCAGGCCGCCCAGCTTCTCGTCCAGGTCAGCCAAGCCAGTCGACAGGCCGATCAGCGTCTCGCCGCGTGACAGCCGGTCGTGACGCTCCTGCCATACCTCCAGCTGGTCAGCCATCAGGTCTGCGGCCTTCACGACCTCATCGCCGTCACCGCCAGCGTCGATGCCCATGGCCGCCGCCTGCACGGCCGCGATCTTGTCCTGAATGTCGCCACTGCCCTGCACGATTTCCAGCGTACGGTCGCTCAGCTCGTACAGGGCGCGCTCAATGGCTCGGTCCCGAACGATGCCGGCGTAGGTGCCAGCGCTGGCCACGCTCGGGGTGTTGTGAACCAAGGAGGCGCAGTGACCCAGAGCGCGCTCCCCGTTGTGCAGCACGCCGATCTGGTCGGCGACGGTCAGCAGGTCGACGGCCTTGCCAGCAGCGCGCAGAGCCTGGATACCCCGGAACACCTCGGCGTTCTCGGCGAAGTAGAACGACTCGGGCGACAGATCATCAGACAGAGTGTCGATCAGCTCCGGGCGCTGCAGCATGGCGCCAAGCAGGCCGTGCTCGGCCTCAGCGTTGTAGGGCTCATGCATGGTAATTGCCCTCCACCACCTTCACGAAGTTGGACGGGGCAATCAGCCAGTCGAACGTGGCGCGGAATGGCTTCGAGCCGTTACGGCCTTCGACCTTGCCCATCAGGAAAGCGGAGATACTCACCTGGAAGAAGTAATCAGCCCAGAAGCCCAGATCGCGGTGCACGTCGCTTTCGCGCCAGCGGGCCTGCAGGGCACGCTTGCGGGCGTCGTTCAGGATTGCGACTGCTGGCAGCTCAGGGAGAGCCTGGTGGTACAGGTCGACAATGGCCTGGTACGGGCATGACTCCATAGCTGGCTTCTGGCGACGAGGTTTCGCTTGAGCGGATTGACCCTCGGCGCCGACGACTACTCCGTCAGGAGTAGTATTTGTATTTCTTTCTTTATTGTGTGTCAGGAACGCCACATTGGACGTGTTGGAAACGCCACACTGTGGCACTTCTTTTGGCTTGTTCGGATGGGTGTTTTTCTTGTCGATCTTCCACTCGCCGACTGGGGCGAAACCGATCGGGCTACGGCTACCGCCTTCACGGTGAATAACACCCTGGCGAAGCAGCTCGGAGATTGCGCGAGACACGTCTTCGCGACGGATGCCGGACATCTGGGCGATGTACGACGCAGCGATGCAGGCGCTCTCCAGGTTGTAGCCAGCGGTTTGGCGGTGGATTGCCAGGGCGACACGAAGCTCGCGGCCTGACAGCTCAGCCCCGATCAGGGCCTCGTACAGGTCGTTGTCCATTCGGGTGAATCCGCTTTTCGGTTGGATGGTGGTGACGTTGCTCATACGCCAACTCCGCACAACGATGCCCGCAGGTGCTCGACACACTCACGGCGGAGTGCGGCTTTCGAGGCGGCTGCGTACTGGAGGCGAATCATTCGCGCGGCATGAAGTGCGGCGGATTTGTGGAAGGCTTTCTGGTGCGAAACGGCCAGGGGTGCGGTGTTGCTTGCATCCATTGCAGAGTGCATAATCGACCTCGATTAACTGCTGTTGAAGAAGCCGGGCTGCCACCCGGTTTTTTTATGCCTGCGATTCAGGTACTGGATGGATCAGCAGGTGTTTCAGTCATCTACTGGCGCAAGGCCAGGTCACGCATAATTCGCCTGCATCAATCGCGGCGCTGAGAAGGGAACGGCCGAATTTCCTCGGCGCTGAAGGTTCCATCAGCGTTTTCGATGACATAGATTTTCCGGCCAACTCGGAGCGCCTTGTTCAGCGAACCCTGTGTCATACCAAGAAGCTCGGCCGCTTTTGTTTGCCCGTGTGAGGCGGCAAATTCTTTGAGAGGTTTGCGACCCATTCTCGGATCTCCTGAAATTTCCAAAGAAGTATCGCCGCCGGAGATTTTTTAATCAACCCCGGCGGGATTTGATTAAATATCGCCGCTAGGAATAATCGGCGCATGAAAAAACGCCCGCTTGAAGACTGGGAAAAAGCTGAGTGCTTGGCCTTGAAGGCTGCGATAGATGCCTTCAACGAAGGAAAGCCCAGGAAAGAAAGCCTTACACAGGGAAAAATCGCTGACGCGCTTGGCATCAACCAAGGCTCGGTGAGTGCCTACCTGAACGGCTATAACGCGCTAAATGTGAAGGTGGCGAGCGTCATCGCTTCCCTGATATCCGTCCCTGTGGAGTCATTCAGCCTGCGTCTCGCAAAGGAAATTTCTCAGCTTTCCAAAGCGCGTTTCGAGCCGAACGTTGAGGACGGTCCGCCGATCACATCAGCTACGCGAAGGATTGCAATTGTGGGTACAGCTCAGCTTGGACCTGACGGTTACTGGGTTGGATTAGATAATTCCGCTGGGTGGGTCGAAACCTGGTCAAGAGATGAAGATGCCTACGCCCTTCGCTTGAAGGGTGACTCCATGGCACCTGCTATCCGTAGCGGGTGGGTCGCTGTCTGCGAGCCAAATCACAGGCTAGTGCCCGGCGAGTACGTAATGGTTACAACCACTGACGGCCAGAGCATGGTCAAAGAGCTGCTCTTTGAGAGCGATGAAGGCGTTAGCCTTATGTCCGTAAATGCTGCGTATGGTGAGCGCCGAACAATTGCGTGGAGCGACGTAGCCACCATCCATTACGTCGGCACAATTCTGGCTCCCAGTAAGGTCCTGGGTCGTCTCTAACCACCAATGATGGAGAGCACCTCTGCAGGTGTTAGAAGGGCAGCTCATGGACACAAACATGGATGATGAAGTTGAGTATGGGTCCGTTTACCAGCTGACCGTGAAAGGTACTGGCTTCGCCAATGCGGATGGATCAGATCGAGCAGAACTGATTCGCCGGTTCGTGAGGGATGGGATGGACGTCTACTTGGTTCCTGAGCCGCACAATAAGCATGACCCAAACGCTATAGCCGTGTTCATTGAGGTCAAGCGGTGGTTCTTCTTTGGCCCGTTTCGACATCAGATTGGATACCTCAGCGAGAGGTGGGCCAAGAGCTTCACCAAGCGCTTCGCTTCCGGCGGAGCAATCGTAGAGGCTTACGTTCGTAGCCACTATGCGCCCGAAGATAAAACGTTCCCGCGAGTGTCCATTGAGGCCGTAGGCAATTGGCCTCCAAGCACCAAAAAGGCCAAAGAGTCGTAGCGCTCACCAGCTACGGAGGCCTTCAACGGCAATCTCTGAACCGCTCAATGAAAAGCCTGCGCAAGCAGGTTTTTTTACGCCATCACAAAAATATATTGCCGCCGGAGTTGACTTGAATAATCTCCGGCGGCAATATTTACTCATCGCCGGATAGACACCGGCCAGCAGCAAGGTAGCGAGCCGAACACCTCAAGTTCGGTACAGGGGAGCCTCACCCCGTGGCCAGCAGCGTAGATGGCCCTTGATCAAAGAGTGCTGACGGGTGGGATGCCATGCCATGGACTACTTCGCGGTCAGCTGTCGGGATCACAGATCCCCCGAGAAACCGATTTCACTGGCTGGCCTTGGTGACAGGGCCAGACGGGAAATCAACCGCCCGGAGGGCTGCATGTACACGACCGACGACGAGATGAAGTTCAGAAAATTCGGCCGAGTGACCATCACCAAGGAAGGCATCAGCGTTGAGGGTTTCGATGTGAAAGGCGCGATGTGCCGCGATGTTGCCGTGATGGCCGCAGCCTGGGCGATCGGCGAACTGCAGCGCGAGATGTTGAGGACCATCGCGAAGCCCGGTGGCGGGAATATCAGCGTCGACTGAACGGCGTCAGATTTCACTGGCTGGCCTTGGCGACAGGGCCAGACGGGAAATCAACCCCACGGAGCAACACCCCATGCTTGGAAAACTGTTCGGCAAGAAAGGTCGTGAAGCCCGCGCTGCAATGCAGGTGGTTCAGAACCGCGACCTGATGCAGGCGATCGTCTACGGCGCCTTCTACGTCGCTGCTGCCGACGGCGAGATCGGCGAGGATGAGATCAAGAAGACCGAGAAGCTGATCGCCAACACGCCTCAGCTCAAAGGTTTCGGCCCGGAGCTGTCCAACACCATGGACCGCGCCGAGAAGGATTTTCACGACGGCGGCCATCGCATCCTGCGCATGAACGCCGAGAAGGAATTGAAGGACCTGGCCCACTCGCCTGATGAAGCGGCCATCGTCATCAACGTCATGCTGACTATCGCCGAAGCCTCGGGCGACATTGACGACAAGGAAATGGCCGTGCTTGAGAAGTCGGCGAAGCTGATGGGTCTCAGCTTGAAGGACTACCTGTGATCCGAATCGGATCGTTCGCGATCATGATCATCGCCGTCGCGTGGCTGGTTGGGCGTGGCATCGACTACGGGAACTGTGCCTGGTACGGCCACCAGACCGAGCGCGACACCCGCTACGCCGCATTCGTCGGCTGCATGGTGAAGACCAGCAGCGGATGGGTGCCCCGCAACGAACTGCGCACCCAGCAGTAGCACCGCGTCAGCCTGACGTTAACTGCCCGATCTACCTGGTTCCCCATCACCAGGCTGCATCGGAGCGTGATCTGGCTCTCTCTGCCGCGGTAAGACGCGATGCGGGCCGCCCAGTGACGGAAGTAAGGGCGCAACCCTGAAACGGCAAGCGCAGAAAAATCCAGGGCCTTGAGCAAGCCCGCAGATCACGCCCCAATGCAGCCCACCGAGGACACTTCATGGAAACGATCACTTGCGGCTCATGGATTGGCCAGCTCGGCAAGGCCCTGGCTCCCCGTGAGCTCGAAGCACTGCTGTGGGTGGCTCAAGGCCTCACCACCAAAGAAATAGCCCGCCAGATGGCGGTCAGCCCCGGCACCGTGGCCAACCGCATCGAAGCCGCGCTCTTCAAGTTGGAAGCCGGCCGACGCATCGAGGCGGTCACCAAGGCCATGCGCCAACAGATCATCAGCCCGCTCTGCATCATGCTCGCCAGCCTCATCGCCATGCATGCGGTGATCGACGACAGCGACCCGATGCGCCGCGACCGCCGCGCCCCTGAGCGCCGCACCGCCCAAGTTCGAATCGTTCGCAAGGCCGAGGCCTTCGAGCTCCACGCCTGACCCACTGAGGACCTTCACATGCATCCATCCATGCAACAGCGTGTGCTCGGCCTGGCCGACATGCGCGCTCGCTCTGTAATGGCAACTGCCGAGTTCTACGAAATGATCGGGCGACCAGCGCCCCCGCCCGGCCCCCGCTTCCAGGCGATCGCCAAGGGCAAGGCGTGGCACATCATTGAAATCGCCACCGGCAAGACCAAAGGGTTCTGCTTCAGCCATCAGGCAGCAATGAAGTTCATGGATGCGATGGAAGCAGGCGCAGCGAGCAAGCAAGGCGGCCTGCAATGATCGGTCATCCAACTCCAGGCAACCGAGCCGGAATACTGGCCCAGCTCAATGCCAGCATCGACAGCTTCTTTGGCAACGGAGGATCGGCTCAGACGTTGCCAGCTGCTGGGTACGTACCGCGCCGGTCGCGTCGTGAGCCGGAACGGGGCCCAAGCCCCGTTGCTGAGCGGATCAACAAGCGAGAGGCCACGCGCCAGAAACGCATTGCAGAAATTCGCGAGCTGGCAAAGACCATGACCTACAAAGAGGCCATGGCTCACACCGGCCACGCCCAGTCGACTCTCGTTCGTGCCGCCGCACAAGGCAACTTCAAGTTTCAGCGCGACCCGAACTACGGCATGACCAACCTGGGCAAGAAGCTCAGCGACCCCGTGGAAGACAGGTCGAAAGCCGAAAAGATCATCGCCTACCGCAACGTCGGGATGTCCAGAGCCGATGTTGTTCGCGAGCTGAAGATTTCCTTCAAACAGCTTGGCCGGCTACTCCGGGAGTTCGAAATCGACTTCCCAACCATCGCCGAGAAGCGAGCATCGAGAAAAGCATGAAACGCATCACCGCACGCGCCCGGCACGGCCGGCGCCAGCAGCACATCAATCTGCCGCCCAGCGGCTTGGGAGGTATCGGCCATGGCCGAGGAGAAGACCGGAGCCGCGAAGCACTCGGCGGACTATCGCGACCGCGAGAAGAAGAAGGCCGAGAAGCTGGGTATCGAGAAGGTGTTCTTCAACATGCCAGCCGGGATCAAGTCGGCCATGGCTGCCGAGATCGAGCGCCACGGCTACGACCAGGTGCAGGAGCTTTGGCAGGACATTGCCCTGTCGTGGATTGCCCAGGAGCCAGAAGAGCGTGCGCGCCGGCTTGAACGACCTGACGCGCCAGCTTTTTACATCTCGCCAAAACTAGCGCGACAGTTCGAATCGGCAAGCATGGCTGAATTGAAGCGAGATCTAGGGTGCGAGGTTATTCGCCCTGATGGGTGATTCCGAACACCCGGCGCACAACCGCTGCCAGCGTTTTATATTGACGTAGATCATCGTCCACGTGCAGCACCAATTCGCCATCAGAGGCGTGGATCGACCCGGTTTGGGATACCAGGAACCGTCCGACTATCTTTTCACTGTTCGCAACCGGATCGTTGACCGCCACCCTTGCTTCGAGCAGTGCTTCGTTGCCCCGATAATGCATCGACGAGTAAATGGAAAATCTCTTTCCCGAAGCATTCCCTGACACCAAAGCGTTCTGTTCGTCGATCTCGAAAGAAATCTGGCCTGAGAAATGCCGCTCACCCAAGTCATTCCAGAAATTGATCAAGTCAACGTATTGCGACGTAGCGCGCTTGTAAGCATTAGAAGTTCGCGACACCAGGGTCTGAAAGTCATTGATGTCGTAGTCCAATTCGTTTTTTTTCACCCGCGGGTCCCTCCTCATTGAGCGGATTGCTCGAGCCTTATCTAACTCATAACTCACCAAATTGCCACCATGCCGCATCCGGCCACGGAGGGCGGCGCATGCATGGAGAAAGCCATGAGCGATACAGAAGCCAGCCCGAGCCTGGCAACCGGCCACCCGATGACTGCCGACACCTGGCAGGACTTCGTTGCTCGCCTTCGCCACCACTGCAATGGTCAGGGCGTGAAGTGGCACCACACTTCGTGCGCACTGTTCACCGTGCAGCAAAAGCGAATCGACTACGGCTATGAGCCTGACTACGCCGAGGGCTTGGTGGTCTGCCTGGACGACAGCAGGTGGTTCAGTCCAGTGGATTACTGGAATGACCTCGACGAGGAAGAACAGCAGGAGATCAACCAGGCCGTTCAGGCTGGCCACGAATGTGACTTCCTTGAACTCGATACGGATGATCAGTGGGAGTTCCTGGCCGAACTCGACGACCACACCGTCACCGGGTGGAACAAGCGCTGGGAAATCGTGAATAGCCACTTCACCAAAGAAGCGGCCGAAGCGTTCATTCGTCGCAAGCAGCACGACTACCCCGAGCTGCGGGTTTACGTCGAGTCGCAATACTACGCCTGGGAGTTCGAAGCGATCAAGGCCGCCATCCTCGACGGCACGCTGATCTACCAGCCAAAGCCGGCATCTGACGACACCGCAGCCGCCTAACCCTCCGGCGCTGCGCTACCAGCACCTTCCCCTACTCAACGACAGGGTCGGCGCCCAGGCCTTTTCGGTAGCGCGCAATGGCAATGATCTGGCGCAGGCAGATGACCATTTCCTTCTTCAGGTGGTCGTCTGGCAGTCCGATCTTTCTCAGCATTGCCCGCGCTTCTTCCTCGATCGAGGCAAGGGCCTCGGTATCGCTTTTCAGTGTCATGGCGAGCTCCACCAAGTCGAGTCGGCCATGAAGTGATAGCTCACCTGAAACACGAGCGCCACGCGGCGCCTTCCCCTATTCAACGATAACGCCTCCCCGGCGAGGGCGGCGCCTGCACCCAAGGACCAAACATGACTTTTATGACATCCGTCACCCTGCCTGTAAGTTGGCGCCAAGCAAGCCCTCAATTTCAATGCGCTGCCTGTATTCCAATACACGACCATAATCAATTTTATGGAAGCACTTCAAATTTTTATTGTTGGTCATGAGAGCTTCAATCGCGCGATACGCGGTGAGATGAATTTCGCGCTTACATTCTAGATGATTCTCATCAAGAGCAGCATTGACAGGGTTGCAGAGGCTTTCTTCTCCCTTTGTTCGCCAACGCTCTAGACCTCTAATGAAGAGCGCGGCCTCGCTGGGATTATGTGACAGATAATTAACAAAATGACTACCACACTGGCGTGACTCTTCTTCTGTAAGGTGATAGCCACTAACAAGCGGGACATCAAGAGCGCTAAAGAAAAAACCTAGGTCCTCAGGAAATAGAGGCATCAGCACATTTCTAGCCTGCTCCCTACGTTTAATAGAAAATCCTTTGAAAACCCCTCGGGCAACTACGAGGACAAACCATAAAAGAATTGAGAGGCCGTATGTCGGCCACGCCAGAAGAACCGCGACAATAAACAGCAAACCCATGCCCCCTCCTTAGTGCAGTGTGCATTTCACCATTAGCCGTGCGTACACAGCGCCATCAGCGACGCCAATGCTACCAACTTGCCACTATCAGGTGTATCCCCATGCCCACAGAAAACCGATCCAGCACCATCGAGCAGAATGACCATATCGAGGGGATCATCGATATGGTCAGCGTGCCGCGCGTGCTAACCCGTGAAATGCTCAATGGCGTGTGCATGCACCCGGACCTCGCAAGGTCTCTTTGGAGTGCACTGCTGAAGAATGCACCGCAGCCAGCCCCGCAGCCCCACCCCGAGCCGATAGCCTGGATGGTTGGTACTGCCATCTGGTGGACCAAAGAAGAGGCAGAGCGGGATGCGGAGGCCATGGGGCTGCCGGTGATTTCCGTGGGACCCATCGGCGACATAGAGCTGGCCCGCGAGATGCTTCGCAGAGCAGACCGGCGGGAAGGAAAGTGGGCGCGCCTGTGCGCAGGCCGCAATAACCAGATCGCCGAGCTCCGCGCTCAGCTGGCCGAAGCGCAAGAAGTGCTCAGGGATTGCATAGAGGTCGGCGAGCTCAACGCCGAGACTGAGTGGAAGGCCCTTCGTGTTTCCAAGGGGCGCCGATTGTACGTAGATGATCGGGCCCTATCAGCCTTGGAGGTCCAACCATGACGCACACCTGCTACCGTCGCGACCCGAATATCAACGCGGTCACCGACCTGGTGACCGATGAGCAGATGCAGGCCTGCTTCAACGGCACAAACTTCGGCCATACCGACTTTCGGGGTTTGTTGGCTCAGGGCTGCATCAAGGCTCTGGCCGGCTGGCACCAGGGCCACACCATCACCTGCATTCTAGAGGCGCTCCGGCTGATCAGCTGGAACCGCCAGGCCGACAAAATCAAAGTCACCGCCAAGGGTCGCCACTACATCTACCTGGCATTCAAGAGCCGGCCCTGCACGTAGAGCACATTTGTACTCGACCCAGCTGTAACCCCTCGCCCCTCTATTTCGAGCAGGCCGCGTGCTTGTCCGTTGCAGCCAGGCCCTCGGTAGCGATGCGGCGAGCGCGCCCCACGCCCCAGGCCAGCGCTCTGGTCATCGACTCGCCTGGGCGGGAGTCGAAAGCTTCTTCGTGAAGGGCAGCGCCAGCGGGCGCATAGATGCCGATGAACATCTCCGTGTTCCCCGTCCGTGAAAGTCTCACCTGAACATCGATAAACGTGCCGTCATCGAGAGTTTCGTCGTGCTCCCGGCTGTGGAGTGTGGGATCCGCCCACTGCCAATAAACGTCTCCGCGAATTCGCATGTGGTCCTCCTACGACTTCAGCTGTATGCATTAAGCCACCATAGCCAAACCGAAGCGGTTCGCAACCACACCTGCCTGATTTGTAATTCGAATCAGACTATTGGCCATCACCGTTTTTACTAACCCCTCTCCCCTCTATTCACTGCCGCGATATGGCGGCCAAGGAATCGTCATGCCTGAAGAAATCAAGCTGATCCAGCCGGCGCCGGTCGTGCGCGACGAATACGGAATGTACGAACACCCGGAGCTGCCCGACTTCGACGAGGGCGACGGCGAGAAGTGCAAGGCCTGGATCGCGCAGCAGGGCCTGCAGCTCGTCATGGTCCACTTGGAAACAGACGCGCCGGAAGAGATCGCAGATCGCTACTTCCAGTCCGATGAACCGCACTGCGGCTACTGGGAACCTGGTAAGCCTGAAGGTGATGGCTGGTTCTGCCTGGCCATCCATGACACCGACGACGGCCCGGTTTGCTGGTGGGGTCGTCGTGTGGTGACGCCATGACCCGCCTCGCTCTCTGCCTCCTGCTGCTGGCCACCCGCGCCAGCGCAGCACCCTTGCCGTATGGGGTTCGCGTCTTCCATGACGATGAGCACTGCGTCACCTGCTGGATCTATCAAGCCGGGAGTGGCTCGGGCATCAGCTGCATCCCCGACAGCCAGCTGCAGGCTGGCAACCTGCGCCAGCTCTCCCCGCACGAACAGCAGGACAACGCACCTACACCCACACTGGCGCCTGGGCGCTGGATTGATGAGAGGTATGAGCTGTGAAGATCGGAAAGCTTTTTCTCGGCCTGAACTGGTGCTACGGCGGCAAGGATGAGGCGGTAGTCGCCAGCTGGGCGCTGAAGTGCGGGTACTGGCGCTGGGCTGTCTGGTGGCGCAAGCCAAAGAAAGCGCTTTGCCTACCGGCCTTCGGGCCATCCCTGGCGGCCGGCACTAGGTACTACATCGGCCATGGTCACTTCGGCGCCTGGGCTCGGCTTCCGCTGCTCGGTTCGTTCTCCATTTCCACCCAGCCACCCTACCCCAAGCAGGTGCACTCATGACCGACCTGATCGAAGTGAAGACGGCCGACCTGGCCGGCGAGGCGCTGGGGTGGGCGATCGGCAAGGCAGAAGGACTGGACGTGTTTCTGGCGCCGCCGGAGTACGGAAACCCCTGGCGCGTGTTCACCCGGTACCGTGCAACGGTGACCGAGCGTACCGAGCGCTACAACCCGTGGGAAGACTGGGCGTCGGGCGGGGATCTGATCGAGAAGTACCGAGTAGGCTTCGGCCTTTACTCGGACTCATTCTTTGCCGTCACCGGCCTGAATGACCTCTCGGGCGACGCGGACGGTTCAACACACCTTATCGCCGCCTGTCGCGCCATCGTCGCCGCCAGGCTCGGCGATACCGTCCAGGTGCCGAAGGAGCTATGCCAATGATCCTGCCCCTGATGTACATGGCCTACCTGATCTACAGGGGGCCGCGATGATCCCGCGCAAAGGCTGGCTCCGGCGCCAGCTCGAATCCGGCCTGATTTTGCTGGCCGCCTGGATCCTTGGTGGGCGCAACGTCACCAGGTCCCCGGTCGTTTCGCGCCGGGACAACAACCAGATGTTCGAGATGGACTTCCAGCTCCGCGACATCGCCCGCCGCATCCGCCAGCAGTACAAAGCCTAACCCCTCCTCCTACAACTCAAGCCCGCCGACATGCGCGGGCGAGGATGAACTATGTCCGCAACAGAACGATTCCACCACACCGCGAACGACTGCCTGGAGCGCCTGGCGGCCGACCTCTGGCCCCAGGCCAAGCTCGCCCTGGTCATCTACACCCCGGAAAAGCCAGATCTCGACATCGTGCTGAAGGACAGCGGGCTGAACGTTGACGAGGTGGTTAGCACCCTGCGCCGGCGCGGTGGCCTGAGTCTCGACGGCGACAACATCTACAAGCGCGCGGTGTGCGATCTGGTCGTCGGCGCCTTGGGCTTTGGCAAGCGAAACAGCAACCCACCGCCGGAAGACCATTGGGGCAAGGAGTTCTGGGAAATTGGTCGGGCGGAAGGCGCGCTGCAGGAAGAACTGGTCCATGCCCTGCGCCTGGCCCGCAAAGAACTGGATGCCTGCCAGCGCGTTATCCACTACGCCGGCGGCTTCGATCCAGCCTACGTCAACGATGCCCAGGCTGCGCTCAAGGCAGCCGACGCGGTACTCGACAAGATTCCCGCCTGACCACCAACCAGCCGCCACCGGCGGCGTGGAGCCCATCCCATGGAAACCGAGATCCTTTCGGACGAAGAGCTGGCCGACTTGACCGGCTACAAAGCCAGGGGCTGGCAGCGCCGCTGGCTCAACGAACGCGGCTGGCACTTTGTCGAGAGCCGCGGCGGCCGACCCCTGGTAGGCCGCCAATACGCCCGCATGAAGCTAGGCGTAACCCTTGAGGTGGTGCCACTCGCACCGCCACCCCCGCCGCCCGTACCAGCGTGGACGCCAGATTTTTCGAAGGTGAGGTGATATGCGCCCCCGGAGCACAGAGAACAGGGATTTGCCGCCGGGCGTGTACCGGCGCAAGCGCACCAGTAAAAGCAAGAAGAACCCCGACAAGGCGTGGATCAGCTACTACTACCGCGACAAGGACGGAAAGGAAATCCCCCTGGGCACAGACCTGAGCCTGGCCAGAATGAAATGGGCAGAGCTGGAAGCCCGTGAAAAACCGCGTGACTTGCTTCTGATGGGGGCGATCTTTGATCGCTATGAGCGAGACATCATCCCCAAGAAGGGCGAGCGCACGCAGAAAGACAACCTGGCGGAGCTCCGCCAGTTGCGGCCCTTCTTTGAGAAGGCCCCGATTGAAGCAATTTCGCCGGCGCTTGTAGCTCAGTATCGAGACGCCCGGTCGGCGCCGGTACGCGCAAACAGGGAAATCGCCCTGCTCTCCCACGTTTACAACATGGCGCGGGAATGGGGCCTGACCACGAAAGAGAACCCCTGTCAGGGTGTACGCAAGAACAAAGAGGTTCCACGGGACTTCTATGCGAACGATGCGATCTGGAGCGCGGTTTACGCGAAAGCAGTGGGTGAGCTGAAGGATGCCATGGACCTGGCGTATTTGACGGGCCAGCGTCCGGCGGACGTGCTGGTGATGAGGAGGGATGACATCGAGGATAAAGCCCTCGGCGTAAAACAGAAGAAGACCCACAAGAAGCTGAGGATCATGCTTGAGGTGGACGGGGTTGAAAGCGGCCTGGGTGCGTTGATCAGGAAAATGTTGGCGCGGAACGCGCCGCACGGATCGCCATACCTGCTTCTGACCGAGTCAGGAAAACGCGTAACCGCCGCCATGCTCCGACATCGCTGGGACGATGCCCGGGAGGAAGCAGTGAAGGAAGCAGTAGCCGCTGGCGACCAGGTTCTGGCTGGCCGTATCAGCCAGTTCCAATTCCGAGACATCCGCCCCAAAGCAGCGTCCGAAATCGTCGATGTCGACCACGCCAGCCTGCTGCTGGGCCACACCAAGGGCGACATTACCGAGCGGGTTTATCGCCGAGTTGGAGCCTTGGCGAAACCCACCAAGTAGGAAAGTATCGGAAGCGCTTCCGATATAAACCATTCCCAAGGGTGTTCCCATGGGTAGTTTTTCTATGCCCCAGAAACGAAAAAAGCCCTGAATAATCAGGGCTTTGAATGTGGCGGAAGCGTAGAGATTCGAACTCTAGGATAGTTGCCCATCGACGGTTTTCAAGACCGTTGCCTTAAACCACTCGGCCACGCTTCCAGCTCGTTTTGCGGCCGCCATAATACCTTAATGAA
>Ga0160461_1000534_pt1 | contig 24721 bp, 21 predicted proteins | sample HID1975I_E6MG_FD_108266 | JGI IMG/M metagenome (GOLD analysis project Ga0160461, IMG submission 108266) | Enriched soil microbial communities from UW Madison campus, WI, USA - HID1975I_E6 MG | ecosystem: Environmental > Terrestrial > Soil > Unclassified | place: USA: Madison, Wisconsin...
CCTCGGGGGCAGGCGTTAGTGGGCCATGGATGGCCCACGGTCGGTGACTGAGTACATGGATGTACGCCGGAACCGAAACGCCTGCCCCCGAGGGGTCGGGGCCCGCACCGTAAGGCGACAGCACCTACCGCTCAGTGCATGCCCTCCGCGACAGACCAACAGAAGGAAGCAGACCCGACGCACCTTCCCTGAAGATGCTCACAAAAAATGGCATCACGGCACCCTATATTTTCTTCGCATAGCGCCGCTAATGGATCGGATAGCCCTCGCCCAAAAGTGTGATGGGCGTGTATTCTTTGGCTTAACAGCAACAAAATATCGCGCATGCGTCCCGAACTAGCGGCCACCCTCACCCACTGCCGAAACCTGCCCTCGCCGCCCGGCATCGCCTTGCGCGTGATCGAGCTTGCGCAGGATCCCGAGGTGGACATGGCCACCACCGCGGACCTCATCGCCATGGACATGGCCCTGAGCGCCCGCATGCTGCGCATCGCCAATTCCCCACTCTATGCCAGCCGCCGGCGCATCGACAACCTCGGCCAGGCGCTCACCATGCTCGGCCTCAATGCCACGTTGAGCCTGGCCCTGGGCTTTTCGATGGTGCAGGGCCTGCGGCGCACGTTCGGCAATACCGTCCTGCACGAGCGCATCTGGCGCCGCAGCGTGGTCAGCTCGCTCGCCAGCCGCGTACTGGGCCAGGCCCGCGGCCTGCGCAAACCCGAAGAATTGATGCTGGCCGGCCTGCTCCAGGACATCGGCCAGCTCGCCCTGCTGCAGGTCGCACCCGAGCGCTATCAGCTGCTGCTCACCGACGATCCCGAACCCGCCGCGCTGATTGCTGCCGAACAGGCCGAATTCGGCGGCAGCCACGCCGAGATCGGCGCCTGGGTCGCGCGGCAATGGCACCTGCCCGAGTACCTGTGCACCGCCATCGGCCGCAGCGAAGGCGAAGCGGAGGGCCGCGACGCCTTCGCCACCTGCGTGGCGCTGTCCCACTGCGTGGCCGATATCTGGCTGGGCGACGATCCGCAGGCCGCGCGCGACCACGCCCAGGCGCAGGTCCAGCAAGTCCTGCAGCTCGACCGCGAACGCTTCGAGAAGGTGCTCGAACGCATCGGCGAAATGCTGCCGGAGATCAGCGCGGTGTTCGACGTGCGTATCGCGCAGCCGGAGTTGATCGAGGCGATCATCGACCAGGCCCGCGAACTGTCCACGCTGCGCAACCTGCGCGAGCTGCAGGAGGTGGCCGATGCCCGGCGCCAGGCCGACGAGTCCGAGCATCGCGCCCGCCATCTCGCCGAACAGGCCAGCCGCGATGCGCTGACCGGCGTCTACAACCGCCATCAGCTCGGCCCCACCCTCGAACACGAGTTCGACATCGCCGTGCGCCACGGCTGGCCGCTGTCGGTGGCCTTCATCGACCTGGATGACTTCAAGCGCGTCAACGACGTGCATGGCCACCTGGTCGGTGATGAGGTCCTGCGCAATTTCGCCCAGTCGCTGCAACGCCTGCTGCGCAACAGCGACACCGTGGCACGCTTCGGTGGCGAGGAGTTCCTGGTGATCCTGCCCAACACCAACGCCGAAGCGGCATTGATGGTGGTGCAACGCGTCCTGGCCGAAACCGTGCGCGTGCCGATGGCCCACCTCGAATCCGGCCCGCTGCACATCACCTTCTCCGCCGGCCTGGCCACGCAAGGCGATGGCCGCCTGTTCGACAACGTCGAGGCCTTGCTCAAGGCCGCCGACAACGTGCTGTATCGCTCCAAGCATCGGGGCCGCAACCGCGTCACCGTGTACGCCGAATCCGCCGCCAGCTGAGTTTCGGCGGCAAGGCGATTAACGGAACTGTTACAGCACCGTGAACAACAACGCGGTGCTACGGCATTTCCGCTAGAATCGCCGGCGTTTGCCCGCCCCTACGGAGTCCCCCATGTCCGAACTCGCCTATCGCCGCATCCTTCTCAAGCTTTCCGGGGAGGCGCTGATGGGAGGAGAGGACTACGGCATCGACCCCAAGGTCATCAATCGCCTCGCCCATGAAGTGATCGAGGCGCAACACGCCGGCGCCGAAGTGGCGCTGGTCATCGGCGGCGGCAACATCTTCCGCGGTGCCGGCCTGGCCGCAGGCGGCATGGATCGCGTCACCGGCGACCAGATGGGCATGCTCGCCACGGTCATCAACGCGCTGGCCATGCAGGACGCGCTGGAGAAGCTCGGCGCCAAGGTGCGGGTGATGAGCGCGATCAAGATCAACGACGTCTGCGAGGACTTCATCCGCCGCCGCGCGATCCGCCATCTGGAAAAGGGCCGCCTGGCGATCTTCGCCGCCGGCACCGGCAACCCCTTCTTCACCACCGATTCGGGCGCAGCATTGCGCGCGATCGAAATCGGCGCCGATCTGCTGCTCAAGGCGACCAAGGTCGATGGCGTGTACGACAAGGACCCGAAGAAGCACAGCGACGCGGTGCGCTTCGACAGCCTCAGCTACGACGAAGTGATCTCCCGCGGCCTGGAGGTCATGGACACCGCCGCCTTCGCCCTGGCCCGCGACAGCGACCTGCCGCTGCGCATCTTCGACATGGGCCAGCCCGGCGTGCTGCTGCGCATCCTGCGCGGCGAGAACATCGGCACCCTGGTCAAGGGTCGCAGCTGACCCCTGCCCGCCGCGGGGCCGCACGGGCTTGCCGCCTGGCCGGTCGGGCCGCGGCGCTTCCGATATAATCAGCCGATTCAGAAATACCAGGACGCCCGGCGATGCTCAATCAAATCAAGCAAGACGCACAGACCCGCATGACCAAGAGCATCGAGGCCCTGCGCCACACGCTCGTCAAGGTGCGCACTGGCCGCGCCTCGCCCGCGCTGGTCGAACACCTGAAGGTCAACTACTACGGCTCGGACATGCCGCTGGGCCAGGTGGCCACGGTGTCGGTGGCCGATGCCCGGTCGCTGGTCATCACCCCTTGGGAAAAGCAGATCGTCGGTGCGGTCGAGAAGGCCATCCTGGCTTCGGACCTGGGCCTGACCCCGAACACCGCCGGCACCACCATCCGCCTCAACCTGCCCGCCCTGACCGAAGAGCGCCGCAAGGAGCTGACCAAGGTCGTGCACAGCGAGGGCGAGGACAGCAAGGTGGCCATCCGCAACATCCGTCGTGACGCCAACCAGCAGGTCAAGGATCTGCTCAAGGACAAGGCGGTGACCGAGGATGACGTGCGCCGCACCGAGGACGAGATCCAGAAGCTCACCGACAAGGCGATCAAGGACGTCGACGAAGTCGTCAAGGCCAAGGAACAGGAATTGATGGCCGTCTGACGCATGTCGTCTGCGGCCTCGCGCCTGTCGCCCGAACCCATGTCCCTGCCCCGCCACCTGGCCATCATCATGGATGGCAACGGCCGTTGGGCCCAACGCCGGCGGCGGCCGCGCATGATCGGCCATCGCGCGGGCGCCCGCGCGGTGAATCGCACCATCGACTTCTGCCTGGAAAAGGGCATCGAAGTGCTCACCCTGTTCGCGTTCTCCAGTGAAAACTGGGGACGCCCGCAGGAAGAAGTCGACGCGCTGATGAAGCTGTTCCTGCATGCGCTCGATCGTGAGGTCGAAGAACTGCAGCGGCGCGGCGTGCGCGTGCGCTTCATTGGCGACCGCAGCCGGTTTGCGCCGGCCATTGGCGGGCGCATGGACGCCGCCGAACGCACCACTGCCGGCAACAGCCGGCTGGTGCTGGCCATTGCCGCCAGCTACGGCGGCCGCCAGGACATCGCCCAGGCCGCACGTGAACTGGCGATGGAAGTGGCCGCTGGCCGCCTCGCCCCAGAAGCCATCGACGAAGCAATGCTCGGCAGCCGCGTCGCGCTGGCCGACCTGCCACCGCCGGACCTGTTCATCCGTACCGGTGGCGACACGCGCATCAGCAACTTCCTGTTGTGGCAGCTGGCCTACACCGAGCTGTGGTTCACCGAAGCCCTGTGGCCCGAGTTCGACGCCACCCTCCTGCAGCAAGCCATGGACGCCTACACCCAGCGTGAGCGTCGTTTCGGCCTGACCAGCGCCCAGATCGCCGCACGAACCGAGACCACGTCCGCATGACCAGGACCCGCGTCATCGCCGCATTGATCATGGCGCCGCTCGCCATCTGCGCCATCTTGCTGCTGCCGACGCAGTGGCTGGCAGCGCTGGCCGCGATCGTTTTCCTCACCGGCCTGTGGGAGTGGCTCAAGCTCTCCGGTGTCGATGACAGCCTGCCGCGCACCGTGCTGCTGGTCCTCAACCTGGGCTTGATGGTGTTGCTGGTGTGGGCGTCAGGCAGCTCGCTGGTGCTGTTCCAGCTCGCCAGCCTGGCAGGCGTGGCCTGGTGGCTGCTGGCCCTGCTGTGGCTGCGCTTCTTCCAGTTCGGCGCCGATCACGGCAGTTACGCGCGCGCGCTCAAGCTCGCCGCCGGCAGCCTGGCGATCGTGCCTGCCTGGGCCGCGCTGGTGTTGATCCATGCCGAGCCGCCTTTCGGCCATCGCTGGCTGCTGACCGCGCTGGCCATCGTCTGGGCCGCCGACTCCGGCGCTTACTTCGCCGGCCGGCATTTTGGTCGACACAAGCTCGCCCCGCGCATCAGCCCCAACAAGACCCTCGAAGGCCTGTTCGGCGGCATGGTCGCCGGCCTCCTCGCTGCCGCCGCGCTGGGTTCACTGGCCGGCGCGACGCTGGCGCAGATGCCGGCATTGCTGGGCGTGGCCGCGGTCACGGTGCTCGCCTCGGTGCTCGGCGACCTGTTCGAGAGCCTGCTCAAGCGCCAGGCCGGCGCCAAGGATTCGGGCAACGTGATCCCGGGTCATGGCGGCGTGCTTGACCGCATCGACGGCGTGCTCGCCGCGCTGCCGGTGTTCGTGCTGGGCAAGGAAATCCTCGGCCTCTGATCGCCTTGCCGCAGCCGCCTGCCATGACCCCGGTTCCCGCCCTTCGCCAGGTCGCCGTGTTCGGCGCCACCGGCTCGATCGGTGCCTCGGCGCTGGACGTGATCGCGCGTCATCCGCAGCAGCTGCGTGCGCGGGTGCTGGCGGCTGGCCGCAATGTCGAAGCGCTGGTCGCGCTGTGCGTGCAGCACCGTCCTGACGATGCCGTCATTGCTGATCCGGCGTGCTACCTCGCCCTGCGCGACGGCCTGCGCGACGCCGGCCTGGCCACGCGCGCGCACGCGGGAGACGAGGCGCTGGAAGCCTTCGCCGCCGCTCCGGAGTGCGACACGGTGGTCGCCGCCATCGTCGGCGCCGCCGGCCTGCCCTCGACCCTGGCCGCGGCCCGCGCCGGCAAGCGCCTGCTGCTCGCCAACAAGGAATCGCTGGTGCTCGCAGGCGAACTGCTGATGCGCCACGCGCAAGCCGCCGGCGCGGAGATCATCCCGATCGACAGCGAGCACAGCGCCATCTTCCAGTGCCTGCGTTCGTGCGATGCCAGCCGCGGTGTGCGCCGGGTCATCCTCACCGCCTCCGGTGGTCCGTTCCGCGGCCGCAGCCGTGCGCAGCTGGCCGAGGTCACGCCGGCCCAGGCAGTCGCGCACCCGAAATGGTCGATGGGGCCGAAGATCTCGGTCGACTCGGCCACCCTGATGAACAAGGGCCTGGAGGTCATCGAGGCGCACCACCTGTTCGGCCTGGAGGCCGAGCGGATCGGGGTGTTGGTGCACCCGCAGAGCCTGGTGCACTCGTTGGTCGAGTTCGTCGATGGCTCGACCCTGGCCCAGATGGGCCTGCCGGACATGCGTACCACGCTGGCCGTGGGCCTGGCCTGGCCGGAGCGGATCGATTCCGGCGTGGCCGGCCTGGACCTGCTGCAACAAGGCCGGCTCGATTTCGAGGCGCCCGACCTGGACGCCTTCCCCTGCCTGGCCCTGGCCTGGGACGCCATGAAGGCCGGCGGCACGGCCCCGGCCATCCTCAACGCTGCCAACGAAGTGGCGGTCTCGGCTTTCCTGGCCGGCCGGATCGGTTTCCTCACCATTCCGGCGCTGGTTCAGCACGCCCTGTCCACACTGCCCGGTACGAATGCGGATACGCTGGAGGCCCTGCTTGCGGCCGATGCCGACGCCCGTCGCATCACCACCGCCGCCTTGAGCCAGCACGCCGTCCATGCCTGATTCCCACCCGATCCTGCGCCGCTTCCATGGCTGATTTCCTCGGCTCCATCTGGTGGATGATCGTCAGCCTCGGCGTGCTCGTGACTTTCCACGAGTTCGGCCACTTCTGGGTCGCCCGCCGCTGCGGGGTCAAGGTGCTGCGCTTCTCGGTCGGCTTCGGCCGCCCGCTGTGGACGCGGCGCGATCGCCATGGCACGGAATTCGTCGTCGCCGCCCTGCCCCTGGGCGGCTATGTGCGCATGCTCGATGAGCGCGAAGGCAACGTGCACCCGGCCGAACGCGACCTGGCCTTCAACCACAAGCCGGTGTGGCAGCGGATCGCGATCGTCGCCGCCGGCCCGATCGCCAACGTGGTCCTGTGCCTGGCGCTGCTGTGGGTGATGTTCCTCATTGGCCGCGCCGATTACTCGGCCACGCTGGGCCCGGTCCAGGGCATGGCCGCCGAGGCGGGCCTGCAACCGGGCGACCGCATCACCGGCGTCGATGGCCGCACGACCACCAGCTGGGCCGATGCCAGCATCGCCCTGACCCTGGCGGCGATGGACGGTCGCGACGCGCATGTGCGGGTGCTGGGCGCCGACGAAGGCGATCGTGCGATCAAACTCCCCTTGTCCCGGCTGCCCAATGGCTTCGCCGAGCAACAGGTGCCGGAGCTGGCCGGGCTGAGCTGGCGTTTCCAGCAGCGTCAGGCGATCGTGGCGGAAGTCGCGCCGGGCGCCCCGGCTGACGGCGTGCTGCACCCGGGCGACCGCATCCTGGCGGTGGACGGCCAGCCGATCGACTCGGCCGACCAGGTCGAGCCGCAGATCGCCGCGCTGGGTCGCCGTGGCGGCGCAGGGATGGTCGAGGTGGACCGCGACGGCGACCGCCTGGCCCTGGAGCTGACCCCGCGCCAGGACGCCGCTGCGCCCGGCGGCTGGCGCATCGGCGTGGCCATGGCGGCCGGCCAGGCCCCCGCCTACGACGTGCGCAACCAGTACGGGCCGCTGGCGGCAGTGCCCGCTTCGATCCGCGAGGCCGGCCGCATGACCGGCGACACCCTGGGCATGTTGAAGCGGCTGGTCACCGGCCAGGCCTCGCTGAAGAACGTGTCCGGGCCGGTCGGCATCGCCCGTGCGGCCAACGCCTCGGCCAAGCGCGGGGTGGACTGGTTCCTGTATTTCCTCGCCGCACTGTCGCTGGGCCTGGCGATCCTCAACTTCCTGCCCATTCCGATCTTGGACGGCGGACACCTGCTGTATTACCTTATTGAGTTGGTCAAGGGCAGCCCGCTCAGCGACCGCGTCATGATTGCCGGCCAATACGTAGGCCTGGCGCTCCTGGCCGGGCTGATGGGGCTGGCGTTTTACAACGACATCTTCGGCCAGCTGCCACGTTGAACCGACTTCTGTGAACTTATCCGCGCTGTCGTCGTCATACGCCGGCACCCCCCGCAACAACGAACCCGCTCAACCGGATGTGACATGACGAGATTTCCCACTCGCCGCCTGCTTGCTCTTGCCCTTGCCGTCGGTTTCAGCGCACCGGCCCTCGCCCTGGCGATGGAACCGTTCGTTGCCAGTGACATCCGTGTAGACGGCCTGCAGCGCATCTCCTCGGGCACGGTCTTCACCTACCTGCCGGTGAACCGCGGCGACACGGTGGACGATGCCAAGGTCGGCGACGCGATCCGCGCGCTGTACCGCACCGGCTTCTTCGAGGACGTGCAGCTCGACCGCCAGGGCAGCATCCTGGTCGTGACGGTCAAGGAGCGCCCGGCGATCAACAAGCTCACCGTGACCGGCAACAAGGACATCAAGTCCGAGGAGCTGCTCAAGGGCCTGACCGACATCGGCCTGAGCGAAGGCGGCACGTTCGACCGCCTGAGCCTGGACCGCGTCACGCAGGAGCTGACCCGCCAGTACAACAACCGCGGCAAGTACAACGTGGAGATCACCCCGACGGTGAGCCCGCTGGACCGCAACCGCGTCGACGTGGCGATCGCGATCAAGGAAGGCAAGGCGGCGAAGATCCGCCACGTCAACCTGATCGGCACCGAGAAGTTCGAGAACGAGGACATCCTCGCCGGCTGGGAATCCAAGGAGCACAACTGGGCTTCGTGGTATCGCCGCGACGACCAGTACTCGAAGGAAAAGATGTCCGGCGACCTGGAGAAGCTCAACTCCTGGTACCTGGACCGCGGCTACGTGGACTTCAGCATCGACTCCACCCAGGTGGCGATCAGTCCGGACAAGCGCGACATGTTCATCACCGCCGGCGTCACCGAAGGCGAGCAGTACAAGATTTCCGACATCAAGGTCACCGGCGACACGGTGCTGCCGCAGGAAGACATCGAGAAGTTCGTCATTCCCAAGGCGGGCGACACCTTCTCGCGTGCCCTGCTGGAATTCAGCGCCGACGCGATCACCAACACGCTGAGCAACATTGGCTACGCGTTCGCCAAGGTCAACCCGATCCCGACCCCGAATCGCGAAGACCGCACCGTCTCGGTGAACCTGCAGGTCGTCCCGGGCCCGCGCGTGGCCGTGCGCCGCATCCTGTTCAAGGGCAACTCGCGCACCTCCGACGAAGTCTTGCGTCGTGAAATGCGCCAGTTCGAGAACACCTGGTATTCGCAGGCCGCGATCGACCGCTCCAAGATCCGCCTGCAGCGCCTGGGCTACTTCGAATCGGTGGACGTGGAAACGCCGCCGGTGCCGGGCAGCAACGACCAGGTGGACGTGGTGTTCAACGTCAAGGAAACCACCTCGGGCAGCTTCGTGTTCGGCCTGGGTTACTCGCAGAGCTACGGCGTCACCACCTCGGTGCAGCTGTCGCAGAACAACTTCCTCGGCGGCGGCAACCGCGTGTCGGTGGAAGCCTCGCGCAGCAGCTACCTGCAGCGTTACGGCTTCAGCTACACCAACCCGTTCTTCACCGACGATGGCGTTTCGCTGGGCTACAACCTGTCGTGGCGCGAACTGGACTACTCCGACTACAACACTGCGCAGTACAACAGCACCAACGGTGCCGCGCAGATGATCTTCGGCGTGCCGATCACCGAGAACGACACCGTCTCGCTGATGTTCGGCATCGACAGCAACCAGATCACCACGTACCAGGGCTACACCCCGCAGTCGATCATCAACTACATCGACGCGATCGGCTCGCGCACCTTCCACGCCTGGCGCAGCGAACTGGGCTGGGCGCGCGACACGCGCAACGACTACTTCATGCCGACCCGCGGCATGTACCAGCGCGTGGGCCTGGAAACGACCCTGCCGGGCTCGACGGTGGAGTACTACAAGCTCAACTACCAGATCTCCAAGTACTGGCCGATCATCCCCTCGCTGGTGATCAACACCCGCCTGGAACTGGGTTACGGCGACAGCTACGGTAGCGACAAGCACCGTGACATCTGCGGTTACGACGACACGACCACCAACCCGGGCTACGTCATCTACGTACCGCAGGATTGCAATGGCAGCAACCTGATCCGCAGCGTCACCGCCACCGGCCTGCCGTTCTACGAGAACTTCTATGCCGGCGGCACCAACTCGGTGCGCGGTTTCGAGGACAACACGCTGGGTCCGCGTTCGGAAGCGACGAGTTCCTACCCGAAGGGCCAGCCGCTGGGTGGCTCGGTGAAGACGGTCGGCTCGATCGAAGCCTACTTCCCGAAGCTGTTCGACAGCCCCTCGGCGCGTCTGTCGGCGTTCGTGGACTTCGGCAACGTGTTCGACGGCACGAGCAACTTCAAGGCCAACGACCTGCGTGTTTCGACCGGTGTGGCCTTGCTGTGGCGCGCCCCGGTGGGCCCGATCTCGATCAGCTACGCAATCCCGCTGAAGAAGGAAGACGGCGACGAAATCGAGCGCCTGCAGTTCACCTTTGGCGGGCAGTTCTGAAAGAACTGCCCGCAGCCCAAGCCGCGTAGCGGCTTGGGCTGCCCAAAGTTTGCGTAGCAAACTTCGGGGCCCCGCGCCTGCCTCGCCTATCCCCGCGGCTTCGCCGCGCCCCTGAAGTTTGCTTCGCAAACTCCAGGGGCCAGGCCTCCACCTTGCCTACCCCCGCGCCTTCGGCGCGCCCCCCTAACAAAGGGGGGCTTCGCTTCAGAAAGTCTACGTGCGGCTTCCCCTGCTTCTTCGAAGTGGGGAAGTGATGCGCCTTGCGCCGTCCCCGCCGGGGCAGGCGCGAGTGGGCCATGGATGGCCCACGTTCGGTGACTGAGTACAGGACGTACGACGGAACCGACGCGCCTGCCCCGGCGGGGTCGGGGCCCGCACCGCAAGCCGACGCATTCCACCGCACTGGCCCGCCGCAAGCCGACGCAACCGCCGCAGCAACTCCGCCGCAAGCCGGTGTAACTCAACGCCTGCAAAGTAGCCAAAGCGGCCACCCAACACCCCATACCGGCCCGCATCGCCCCAGCCCCCGCCGCAAGCGGATAAACTTGCGCCCGTGAACAAGCCCACCTACACCGCCCAACAGATCGCCGAGCGCTTCGGCCTGCAACTGCACGGCAATGGCGACACCGTCATCGATGGCGTCGCCACCCTTGCCCATGCAGGCCCCGGACAGCTCAGCTTCCTCGCCAATCCCCGCTACCGCGCCCAACTGGCCGACAGCCAGGCCGCTGTCGTGGTGATGCGCATCGATGATGTGGAATCCGCACCCGGCACCGCCCTGGTCGCCAAGGACCCCTACACCGCCTTCGCCAAGATCGGCGCGCTGTTCGATGTCCCGCCCGTGCGCGAACCCGGCATCCATCCGCTTGCCGTCGTCGACCCCACCGCCACCGTCGCCGCCAGCGCCCACGTCGGCCCGTTCGTCAGCATCGGCGCGCGCAGCGTCGTCGGCGAAGGCTGCGTCATCGGCACCGGCTCGATCATCGGCGAGGACTGCGTCGTCGGCGATGGCTGCACCCTCATCGCTCGCGTCACCCTGGTCACCCGCGTACGCCTGGGCAAGCGCGTGCAGATCCATCCCGGCGCGGTCATCGGCGCCGATGGCTTCGGCCTGGCCATGGACGCCGGCCACTGGATCAAGGTGCCGCAGCTCGGCGGCGTGGCGATCGGCGACGATTGCGAAATCGGCGCCAACACCTGCATCGATCGCGGCGCGCTGGAAGACACCGTGCTCGAAGACGATGTGCGCGTGGACAACCTCGTGCAGATCGCCCACAACTGCCACATCGGCGCGCATACCGCGATCGCCGGCTGCACCGGCATCGCCGGCAGCGCCAAGATTGGCCGCTATTGCATGCTCGGCGGCCATGTCGGCGTGGTCGGCCACCTGGAAATCTGCGACAAGGTCGTCATCACCGGCAAATCGGTGGTGCGCAACTCCATCCTCGAGCCGGGCGAGTATTCGTCCGGCACCCCGCTGACCGACACCCGCACGTGGCGCAAGAACGCCGCGCGCTTCAAACAGCTTGATGCACTGGCACGCCGCATCATTGCTGTGAGCAAGGAGAACGAATGAACGATACCCTGCAGCTGCCGATCGACGTCACCCAGATCCAGGAGCTGATCCCGCACCGCTACCCGTTCCTGCTGGTGGACAAGGTGCTCGAGCTGGACCCGGAAGCCAGGCGCATCGTCGCGCAGAAGAACGTCTCCATCAACGAGCCGTACTTCCAGGGCCATTTCCCCGGCCGGCCGATCATGCCGGGCGTGCTGATCATCGAGGCACTGGCCCAGGCCGGCGGCGTGATGACCCAGCTCGGCCTCGGGCGCGATGCGCAATCCAAGCTGTTCTACATGGTCAAGGTCGAGAACGCCCGCTTCAACAAGCAGGTCGTCCCCGGCGACGTGCTGATCCTGGAAGTGCAGATGAAGCGCCTGATCCGCAACATGGGCTGGTACTACGGGGAGGCCAAGGTCAACGGCGAGATCGTCGCCAGCGCCGAGGTCATGTGCGCCGGGGCCAAGGGTTGATGCGAGCGGAGGAACGATGAGCGACAGCGCCCCCCTGATCCACCCCACCGCGGTGATCGATCCGTCCGCGCGCCTGGCGGCCGGCGTGCGCGTCGGCGCCTTCAGCCTCATCGGCGCCGACGTCGAGATCGGCGAAGGCACGGAAGTCGGCCCGCATTGCAGCATCCACGGCCCGACGCGTATCGGTCGCGAAAACCGCTTCATCGGCCACGTCGCCGTCGGCGGCGAGCCGCAAGACAAGAAGTACAGCGGTGAGCGCACCGAACTGGTGATCGGCGACCGCAACGTGTTCCGCGAGTTCGTCACCCTCAATCGCGGCACCGGTGGCGGTGGCGGCGTGACCACGATCGGCAACGACAACTGGATGCTCGCCTACACCCACGTAGCGCATGACTGCCATGTCGGCAACAGCTGCGTGTTCTCCAACAACACCACGCTGGCCGGCCACGTCACCGTCGGCGACTGGGTGATCATCAGCGGCTTCGCCGGTGCGCACCAGTTCTGCCGCATCGGTGCGCATGCGTTCCTCGGCATGGGCGCGCTGACCAATGGCGATGTCCCGCCCTTCACCATGGTCGGCAGCGATTCGCTGGGTCGCCCGCGCGGCATCAACAGCGAAGGCCTCAAGCGCCGCGGCTTCGATGCCGAGCGCATTTCCGCCATCAAGCGTGCGTATCGCACGTTGTATGTCGCCGGCCTGCCGCTGGCCGAGGCCAAGCAACAGCTGGCCGAGCAGGCGCGCAGCAGCGATGACGTGAAGGACATGCTCGATTTCATCGAGCACGCGGAGCGGCCGCTGCTGCGATGAGCGATCCGCGACCGGTCGTGGCCCCCTCGTCCCCTGCCGTGTCATCCGGCCTTGGCCGCGTGCCCGGCCGCGCGCCGCGCATCGCCTTGGTGGCCGGCGAAACTTCCGGCGACCTGCTCGGTGCCGGCCTGATCGCGCAATTGCGCGAGCGCTTCCCGGACGCGCAGTTCGCCGGCATCGGCGGCGATGCCATGCGCAATGCCGGTTGCCAGACCTGGTTCGATGCCAGCGAGTTGTCGTTGATGGGCCTGGTCGAGGTGCTGCGTCATCTGCCGCGCCTGCTGAAACTGCGCAAGGAGCTCCGCGAGCGCCTGCTGGCCTGGCAGCCGGATGTGTTCATCGGCATCGATGCACCGGACTTCAATCTCGGCGTGGAGAAGTGGCTCAAGCAGCGCGGCATCCGCACCGTGCACTACGTGAGCCCTTCGGTGTGGGCATGGAAGGAAAAGCGCGCCGAGAAGATCGGCGCCAGCGCAGACATGGTGCTGTGCCTGTTCCCGATGGAACCGCCGATCTATGCGCGCCACGGCGTGGACGCGCGTTTCGTGGGCCACCCGATGGCAGACGACATCGACTACCAGGTCGACCGCGATGCCGCGCGCGCCGCGCTGGGCATTTCGTCTGCTTCGCCGGTGCTGGCGGTATTGCCTGGCAGCCGCCTGGGCGAGGTCAACCGCCTGGCCGATACCTTCTTTGAAGCCGCCTGGCAGGTCTCCGAACAAGTGCCGGGCCTGCAGGTGCTGGTGCCGGCCGCCAATGCCGCGGTCAAGCCGGTGCTGGCCGAGTTCCTCTCCCGCTCGGCCCTGCCGATGCTGCGTTCGCACCTGCTCGATGGACAGGCACGTACGGCGATGATCGCCGCCGACGTGGTCCTGCTGGCCTCGGGCACCGCAACGCTGGAAGCGATGCTGGTCAAGCGGCCGATGGTGGTGGGCTACAAGGTCGCCCCGCTGACCGCGCGCATCGTGCAGGCGCTGGGGCTGATCAAGGTCCAGCGCTTCGCCCTGCCCAACATCCTGGCCGGCGAAGACCTGGCGCCGGAGCTGATCCAGCAGGACTGCACCGCGCAGCAAGTGGCTGCCGCCGTGGTCGACTGGTTCGGCCATCCACAGAAGGTGGCCGCGCTGCAGCCCAAGTACCTGAAGCTGCATGCGGACCTGCGCCGCGATGCCTCGGCGCGCGCGGCAGAAGCCGTGGCCGAGCTGCTGGGACGGCCGGCGCGTCCGGCCAGCGGCGCATGAAACGCGCGCAACCCGAAACGGCCTGCGGCGCGTTGTTCGTGGCAACGGCCGCGCCGGCCGCGCCCGTGCACGTGGCCGGCGTCGATGAAGCCGGCCGCGGTCCGCTCGCCGGGCCGGTCGCCGTGGCCGCCGTGGTATTCGATCCTGCGCGCCCGCGCATCAACGGCCTGGACGACTCCAAGCAACTCACCGCCGAACGCCGCGCGATGCTCTATTCGCGCATCGTCGAGCGCGCACTGGCCTGGCATGTGGTGTTGATGACCAGCGCAGAGGTCGATCGCCTCAACATCTTCCAGGCCACGATGCTCGGCATGCGCCTGGCGGTGGAAGGCGTGGCGCATGTCGCCGGGCATGCGCGCATCGATGGCAACCGCCTGCCCAAGGGCCTGCCCTGCCCGGCCGAAGCGCTGGTCGGCGGCGATGGGCTGGATCGCGCGATCATGGCCGCTTCGATCGTGGCCAAGGTCACCCGCGACCGCTACATGATCGCGCTGCACCAGCGCCATCCCGAGTATGGCTTCGACCAGCACAAGGGCTACAGCACGCCACTGCACCTGGCCGCGCTGCGCCAGCATGGGCCCTGCCCGGAGCACCGCCGCAGTTTCGCGCCGGTGCGCCAGGCATTGGGGCTGGAGATGCCGCAGGCCGTCCCGGAAGCGCTGCTCATCTAGGCTGGATGCGGATCCCCGGGTCCACGCAGGTCACCTCCAACGCCACGCAGTAGGGGATGTCCTCGGCAACGCTCACGTCCTTCATCCGGATTCGCACCCGCTGGCGGCCGCCTTCCAGGCTGGAGGGAAATTCCCGCGAGGCATCGGCCATGCGGAAGCTGCCCGCCGCGCCGCGCACCCAGTTCGGTGCCGCGCCGCCGGGGCTGGCCTCGAAGCGCAGCATGAAAAGTTGCGAGGCACTCGGGCCCTCCCACACCACTTCCTGGCGGCTGCGCACGACGCAGTTGGCCGGCGTGGTCTGGCCGGCTGCATCGATGCTCACGCGCACCACTTTCACCGTGATGGGCGGCGCGACATCGGTGCACATCGGCGGCAACGGATCGAGCGGCTTGTCCGGCGGCACATCGCCGCAGGCGGCCAACAACGTGGCCATGGCGATCGACACACTCAGGCACCTTGGCATTGCGGTGATCTCCGGTGGAGCCGCCGCCACGGCGTGGTGAATCAAGATCCAGGGGGCGCGGCCGGCGCCATCGAGGCGACGAAACCACGCGCTTTGAGCAGGGAATCGATGCGCCCGTCCGGAATGCCATGGCCGCGCGCATCGGCGACACAGCGATTGGCGCCGCGTGCATCGTCCAACAGGAACAACACCTGCGCGCACCACAGCGCCACTTCGCCCGGCTGATCGCCCGATGCCCGCGCTGCGTTCAACGCAGCCAGCGCCTTGGGCCGGTCACCGAGGTTGGCCTGGTACCACGCCAGCGCAGCGAGGGCGTACGCATCGTCGCCCTTGACCTTGACGTAGGCCTGGACCAGCTCGGCGGCATGCCGATACGGCGACAGTGCGCGCGCTGCCGTGCTCGGCGAGGCGGCGAGCGCGTCGGCCAGATTGCCCCAGTGCAGATAGTCGTCCGGTTGCAGCGTGGCGGCACGCTGGAACATCTCCGCGGCCTGGGCGTAGTCGCCCGCATCGAAGCGCATCGCCCCCAGATTGGTCAGCGCGCCGGCATTGGGCTCGATCGACAGCGACATGCCGAAGGCGCGCCCGGCCTGCGCGGTGTCGCCATTGGCCAGGTACAGCCCGCCCAGGCTGCTCCACAGGCCGCTGTCGTCCGGCTGCAATTGGGTGGCGCTGACATAGGCCTCGATGGCCGGCCCGAGTTCGCCTCGCAACCAATGGTGGTAGCCCAGCGCCTTGTAGGTCTGTGCATCGCCGGGCCGCAATGCCAGCGCCTGCCGGAACAGGTCCAGGGCCTGCGCGTTGTGGCCTTGCGCGCCTTCGGTGCGCGCCAGGCCGACATACGCATCGGCGCGCAGGGCCGGATCGGCCATCGCCTTGCGATACAGCGCCACCGCCTGCGCCGGCTGGCCACTGGCGCGCGCGATATCGGCCATCGCCAGCGTGCCTTCGGCCAGCGTCGGGTCCATGCGGCTGGCCTGGCTGCAGGCGGCACGCGCGCGACGCAATGCCTCGGCGTCGCTGATCGATTCCAGGCGTGCGACCTCCACCCGGCAGATGCCGGCCTGGGCCCGGGCGAAGTGCGGATCGCGCAGCAACGCCTGGTGGAAGGCATCCAGCGCGCGCTCGTAACTGCCCTCCCCGCGCGGGCGCTGCAGTTCTGCCAGGCCGCGCAGGTAATTGTCGTAAGCGCCTGCATCGCGCGTCGGCGCCAGGCGCTTGCCCAACTGGCGATCCACTTCCGGCAAGCGCCCCATCAACGCGTGCACGACTTCACTGGCCAGCTCACCCTGCAAGGCGAACACTTCGCCCGCCTCACGCTCGTAGCTGCCGCTCCACAGCGTCGCGCCCGTGCCGGCATCGGTGAGCCGGGCGCGCACGCGCACGGTGCCCTGCGCCCGGGTGACATCGGCATCGAGCACGTTGGCCACGCCGACGGTGCGGCCCCAGCGTTGTGCGTCGTAGGCGGCCAGGTCGGGATCATCGCTCTGGGAGGGTGCGGCCACGCGCAGGCCCGGCACGCCGGCCAAGGCATTGCGCACTTCGGTGGCCAGGCCGCCGGCGAAATAGCGCTCCTCGCCCTGGGCGGCGGCCACGGTGAAGGGCCGCACCGCGATCGAGGCATCGGCCACCAGGGGGCGTGATGGCGGTGCGGGGCGCTGCCACCACCAGGCAGCGCCCAGGGCGAGCACGATCAGCACCGCGGCAATCCAATAAGGCGCACGCAGGCGCCTGGGCGGCGGCAATGCCAAGGGCGCAGCCGACGGCGCCCCTGTTGCCTTCGCCGCGGCTGGCGCGACCTGCGCGGCCGGGGAAATCGGGTCGTCCGGCGCCATTGGCAGCGCGGCTGCGGCCCGCGCCGCCGCCTCGGCCTCGGCTTCGGGTGGGGCGAGTGCCGGCGCGGTGGCCAGCAGCTGGCCGATGAACCGGTAGCCCAGCGCGTGCTGGGTCTGGATGTAGCGCGGCACCTGCGCCCGATCGCCCAGCGCGGCGCGCAACTGCGCGATGGCCCGGGTCAGCACGCCCGGCGTGACATGGCGATGGCCCCAGACAGCGTCCAGCAACTGGTCGCGGCCGACCAGCTGGCCGGCCTGCCGCAGCAGGATCAGCAGCACGGCAAAAGCCTTCGGCTCGACCGACTGGACCTCGCCGTCGCGGATCAGCGTGTGCGCAGTCGCATCGACCACCACCTCATCGAAGCGGTAGCACTCGGGCAACTGAACAGGGCGATCCGCATTGGCTGCGGGATCCATCGGCATGCCCTCATGAAAACCTCATCAACCAGTGCAATCACTGCCTGAAGGCTCCGCCGGCCATCGCGACTGATCTTACCCCCCAGGCGCACCTTGGCAACGCACCGGATGTCCCGGCGCACCCCTTCCCGGAGAATCCCATGAACGCTGCCATCGCCATCGATAACTACCCGCTGCCGTCTTCCCTGTTCACCCGCCCGGCCGCCGGCCGTCGCCGTCACGTCGGCGCCTTCGAGCCCGACCCGGACACCCTGTCGCGTTTCAATGCGGTCCTGGCCCGGCTGGGCTGGCGCCGCGCCCCGCTGGACTGCGACCAGCTGGCCACCGCCGCCCGCGAACTGATCACCGTCGAGGTGCCGACCTGCATCGACCTGCGCGTGCAGCAGGCCCGCCAGCTGGCGACCATGCTGGCCGACCGCGACTGGCAGACCGACGAACGTTCGCTGCCCGCCGCGCATGAAGTCGTCGCCTACCTGCATGCGGATTGGCACCTGTTGCCGGGCGACCTGCCGCGCGCCGGCCACCTGGACGATGCCCTGGCGCTGGAGACCGCCTGGCCGCAACTGCGACCGGAACTGGCGAACTACCAGGACTTCCGTCGCCTGCGCAGCCGTGAAGCCGAGTATCGCGGGTGTCGCTATGAAGAAGTGGCGTTCGACCGCCAGAGCTGGCGCGAGGCGCGCGAGCTGGAAGCCCGGTTGTCCGAACAGCTGCGCCGGATTCGCGAGACCAGCTATGCCCCGGTGGCGCCGGCGTGCTTTCGTGTCCATTGACTTGCTCCCCTCTCCCGCGCGGCGGGAGAGGGGTTGGGGGTGAGGGCCTTCTCCGCACGCGGGAGAAGGGAGGTCTTGCTTGGCGTGGTCCGGGGCCTGTCAAGCCTTGTCCCTCCCCACCCCGGGGGCTACCCTGCCCGATCACCGCAGTGATCCGGCATGACCACCTCCCGCTTCGTCCATCTCCACGTCCACACCGAGTTCTCGCTGGCGGATTCCACCATCCGCGTGCCCGAGAAACCGGAACAAGCCGATCCGGCCAAGGCCAAGCGCGCCAACCTGCTCAGCCGTGCGGTGGAATTGGGCCTGCCCGCGCTGGCGGTCACCGACCTCAACAACCTCTTTGCCCTGGTCAAGTTCTACAAGGCCGCCGAAGGCGTGGGCATCAAGCCCATCGCCGGCGCCGACGTGATGATCGCCACGCCCGACCAGGCGCCGTGGAAACTCACCCTGCTGTGCCGTGACCACGAGGGTTATCTCAGCCTCTCGCGCCTGCTGACCCGCGCGTGGATGGAAGGCCATCGCCCCGAAGGCGGCGTCGCCGTGCGGCCGGAATGGTTGGCCGAACATCACCACAACCTGTTCGCCCTGGCCGGGCGCGAAAGCTTGGCCGGCCGGCTGTTCGGCGAAAATCGCCATGACCTGGCCGAGCAGCAACTGGCCGATTGGCAGCGCGTGTTCGGCGATGGCCTGCACCTGGAATTGACCCGCACCGGACGCGACGGCGAGGAAGCCTTCAATCAGTTCGCCTTGCAGGCCGCCGGCCAGCGCGGCCTGCCGGTGATTGCCAGCAACGATGTGCGCTTCCTCGACGCCGCCGATTTCTCCGCGCACGAGGCACGCGTGTGCATCGCCTCCGGCCGCGTGCTCGACGATCCGCGCCGCCCCCGCGACTACACCGACCAGCAGTACCTGAAATCGCCCGAGGAAATGGTCGCGTTGTTCGCCGACGTGCCCGACGCGATCGACAACACCCTCGCCCTGGCCCAGCGCTGCAACATCGAGATGCGCCTAGGCACGTACTTCCTGCCCGCCTATCCGGTGCCCGAGGACGAAACCCTCGACAGCTGGATCCGCAGCACCGCACGGCGTGGCCTGGAAGCGCGCCTGGAAAAAAATCCGCTGGCCGATGGCAAGACCCGCCAGGATTATTTCGATCGCCTCGAGTTCGAGCTGGACACCATCATCAAGATGGGCTTCCCCGGCTACTTCCTGATCGTTGCCGACTTCATCCAGTGGGGCAAGGACAACGGCATCCCGGTGGGCCCGGGCCGCGGTTCGGGCGCCGGCTCGCTGGTGGCGTGGGCGCTGAACATCACCGACCTCGACCCGATTCCGTACAACCTGCTGTTCGAGCGATTCCTCAATCCCGAACGCGTGTCGATGCCCGACTTCGACATCGACTTCTGCATGGATCGCCGCGACGAGGTCATCGATTACGTCGCGCGCAAGTACGGCCGCGAACGGGTCAGCCAGATCATCACCTACGGCACCATGGCGGCCAAGGCCGTGGTGCGCGACGCCGGCCGCGTGCTGGGCTTCCCGTACGGCCTGGTCGATGGCGTGGCCAAGCTCATCCCGAACATCCTCGGCGTCACGCTGAAGGACGCGATGGGCGAAGGCAAGGATTCGGAAATGGCCTCGCCTGACCTGATCCAGCGCTACCAGGTCGAAGATGACGTGCGCGACCTGATGGACCTGGCGCGGCAGCTCGAAGACCTTACCCGCAACGCCGGCAAGCACGCCGGCGGCGTGGTGATCGCACCCGAGCCGCTGGCCGAGTATTGCCCGCTGTTCGCCGAACACGACGAAGACGGGCGCGGCCGCAATCCGGTCACCCAGTTCGACAAGGACGACGTCGAAGCCATCGGTCTGGTGAAGTTCGACTTCCTCGGCCTGCGCACGCTGACGATCATCGATTGGGCGGTGAAGGCGATCAACGTGCGCCGTGCGCGCGCCGGCATCGAGCCGATCGACATCGCCAGCCTGGCGCTGGACGATGCGGCCACCTACAAGGACGTCTTCGCCACCGGCAACACCGGTGCGGTGTTCCAGTTCGAATCCTCGGGCATGCGCCGGTTGCTCAAGGACGCCAAGCCCGACCGCTTCGAAGACCTGATCGCGCTGGTGTCGCTGTATCGCCCCGGCCCGATGGACCTGATTCCCAGCTTCGTGGACCGAAAGCACGGCCGCGAGGAAGTGGTCTATCCCGATCCGCGTACCCAGCCGATCCTCAAGGACACCTACGGCATCATGGTGTACCAGGAGCAGGTCATGCAGATGGCGCAGATCGTCGGCGGCTACTCGCTGGGCGGCGCCGACCTGCTGCGCCGCGCGATGGGCAAGAAGGTGCCCGCGGACATGGCCAAGCCCCGCCAGATCTTCCGCGAAGGCGCGGCCAAGGACGGCGTGGGCGAAGCCAAGGCCGATGCGATCTTCGACCTGATGGAGAAGTTCGCCGGCTACGGTTTCAACAAGTCGCACGCCGCCGCCTATGCGCTCGTCAGTTACCAGACCGCCTGGCTGAAGCGCCACTACCCGGCCGAGTTCATGGCCGCGACACTGTCTTCGGACATGGACAACACCGACAAGGTCGTCGGCTTCCTCGACGAGGTGCGCAACCTCGGCCTGAAGGTGCTGCCGCCACACGTCAACGAATCGGCGTACATGTTCGAGGCCGCCACCGCCGACACCATCCAGTACGGCATCGGCGCGATCAAGGGCGTGGGCCGCGGCGCCTGCGAGGCGATCGTGGAAGAGCGCGCCCGCCACGGCCGCTACGAATCCCTGCTCGATTTCTGCACCCGCGTCGATTCGGCCAAGCTCAACCGCCGCACGCTGGAGGCGATGATCAACGCCGGCGCGCTCGATGGCCTGGGCCGCAATCGCGCCTCGCTGATGCTGCAACTGCCCGAGGTGCTCAAGGCCACCGACCAGATGGCGCGCGAGAAGGCTTCCGGGCAAAACTCGCTGTTTGGCGGCCCGGACCCAGCCGCGCCGGCCATGCACCTGGAACTGCCCGAATCGAAGGAATGGGGGCTGAGCCAGCTGCTCACCGGCGAACGCGAAACGCTGGGCTTTTATCTCAGTGGCCACCCGTTCGATCCGTATCGCGACGAGGTCAAGGAACTGGTCGGCTGCGACCTGGGCGCGCTGGACCGGATCTGGTCCTCGCAATCGTCCGGCCGCAACGGCGGCGACGGTGAGAAGCGCTGGCGTCCGGAAGTCAGCGCGATCCTCGCCGGCCAGGTGATCGGCGTGCGCCGCAAGGGCGATACCCAGGTATTCGTGCAGCTGGAGGATGGGCGCGGCCGTGTCGAATGCAGCGCGTTCTCCGATGGCCTGGCCGAGTTCGGCCACCTGCTTACCCGCGATCGCATCCTGATCGTCAAGGGCGGCCTGCGCGAAGACGAATTCAACGGCGGCTATGCCTTGCGCATCCGCCAGGTGTGGGACTACGAACAGGTGTGCGCCGAACATGCCCGCCACCTCGCCCTGCGCCTGGACCTGCGCGACCGCCAGGCGATGGCGCGCGTGGACGGACTGCTCGCCGCCCACCGGCCCGGGCGCACGCCAATCCGCTTCGACCTGCTGGTCGGCTCGCCGCTGGGCACCGTGGCCGGCATGCTGGACGTCAACGGCGGCCAGGGCGTACGCATCGCCCCGCAGCTGCTGGACGGGCTGCGCGCGGACCCCGCCGTGCGTGCGGTCAAGGTCAAATACAACCCGCCCTGGGCGCAATGACCGGCCCCCGCGACCCGGACGGCTGCGTACGGGTTGATCGCGGCCCTTCGGCTACACTTCCCCTCTTTCGTCCGACCGGTTTCCCATGAATCCGAACTACCTCGACTTCGAGCAACCCATCGCCGATCTGGAAGCCAAGATCCAGGAACTGCGCAACGCCAGCACCGGCCCGGCGGTCAACGTGGACGCCGAAGTGAACGCCCTGCGCGACAAGCTGCGCATCCGTACCGCGCAGATCTTCCGCGACCTGTCGGCGTGGCAGGTCTCGCAGCTGGCCCGCCACCCGCAGCGCCCGTACACGCTGGATTACATCCGCATCTTCTGCGACGAGTTCCAGGAGCTGGCCGGCGACCGCGCCTATGCGGACGACAAGGCGATCGTGGGTGGCCTGGGCCGCATCAATGGCCGCCCGGTCGTGATCATCGGCCACCAGAAGGGTCGCGACACCAAGAGCAAGATCGCGCGCAACTTCGGCATGCCGCGCCCGGAGGGCTATCGCAAGGCGCTGCGCCTGATGAAGCTGGCAGAGCGCTTCCGCCTGCCGCTGCTGACCTTCATCGATACGCCCGGCGCCTACCCGGGCATCGGTGCCGAAGAACGTGGCCAGTCCGAAGCGATCGCCCGCAACCTGCTGGAGATGGCCGAGCTGAAGATCCCGGTGATCTGCACGATCATCGGCGAAGGCGGCTCGGGCGGCGCGCTGGCCATCGGCGTGGGCGACCGCACCTTGATGCTCGAATACGGCACCTATTCGGTGATCTCGCCGGAAGGCTGCGCCTCGATCCTGTGGAAGGACGCGGCCAAGGCCAAGGACGCGGCCGAACAGCTGGGCCTGACCGCGCCGCGCCTGAAGGCCCTGGGCCTGGTGGACAAGGTGGTGCGCGAGCCGATCGGCGGCGCGCACCGCAATCCGAACCAGATGGCCAAGCGCCTGAAGGCCGTGCTGCTCAACGAGCTCGATGCGCTGGAAAAGATCCCGGTCGAGACCCTGCTGCAGCAGCGCTACGAGCGACTGCGTAGTTACGGCGCCTACGAGGCGGCGTGACCTGGCTTGATGCGGGTCATGCACCCGCATCGAAACCTGTGTGGCGCCCATGCGTTGACGCGCGACCCCTGCCACCGCGCTAGGATGGCAGCGGCTTCCGGCTAAGGAATGAGCAAGATGGATCTGCCCTGGTGGGTTGGGCCCACGGCCCTGTTCGTGGTGCCGCTGGTGGTCGCATTGCTGGTCAACCTGTTCGTCCGCCATCGGCGCGGCGTGGCGTCCAACGCGGTGCTGGCCTGGTTCGTGATCGTGTGCTGGATCACCGCCCTGACCTGGATCCTCAAACAGGTGCGCTAAAGCACCGCGCCGCTCAGAACGGCTTGGCCAGCACCAGCCAGATCACCCCCAGCAGCAACAGCACCGGCAGTTCATTGAACACGCGCAGCGCGCGCGAGGATGGCAACGCGCGGCCCTTGTCCACGCCCTTGAGCCAGCGGCCGGCCACGATGTAGTGCGCCAGGATCAGCACGACCAGCCCGAGCTTGGCGTGCAGCCACTTGCCGCCGCCGACCATGGTCGGGAAATCGGGAATGAAGCGGTAACCCAGCCACAGGATCGCGCCGAGCACGATTGCCAGGCCAAACATGTTGTGGCCGAACTTGTACAAGCGGCGCCCCATCAGCAGCAGGCGCGCGCGCACTGCCGCATCCGCGCTGCCGGCCTCGGCGATATTGACCAGGATCCGCGGCAGGTAGAACACGCTCGCCATCCAGGCGATGACGAACAACAGGTGGAAGGTCTTGATCCACAGGTACAGGGTCATGGGCTGGCTCCACCGGCTCGCGTAGGATGGCCCGCATTCTCACCGATCCCTTGCCGCCGCGCATCGACGCAGCGTCCGCCGACCATGTCCAAACAGTACGACGAAGCCTATTTCCAGCGCTGGTATCGCCATGAAGGCCTGCATGACGCGGCACGGCTGCGGCGCAAGGTCGCACTCGCCGTGGCGATGGCCGAGCACTACCTGGAGCGCCCGATCCGCAGCGTGCTGGACATCGGCTGTGGTGAGGCGGCCTGGCGCGCGCCCTTGCTGAAGCTGCGCCCGCGCTTGCAGTACTTGGGTTTTGATTCCAGTGAGTACGCCGCGCAGCGTTACGGCCGCAGCCGCAACGTGCATCTGGCGCGATTCGGCGATTTCGCCTGGCTGCGTCCTTGTGCGCCGGTGGATCTACTCGTATGCAGCGACGTGCTGCACTACCTGCCCACGCGCGAACTGCGCGCTGGCCTGCCGGGCTTGGCGGAACTATGTGGCGGTGTGGGGTTCCTGGAGGCCTTCGCTGCCGAGGATGAGTTCGAAGGTGACCACCTGGGATTTCAGGCGCGACCGGCGCGCTGGTACCGCAGGCAGTTGGAGGCCGTGGGGTTCACTGCGTTGGGTTCGCATGGCTGGCTGTCGCCGGCCTTGGCTGGGCAGGCTTCGGCGCTCGAACGGGGCTACTGAGACGGGTCTGTGGCGCGCTGGCGCAGCCCGGGGGATTGCTGGCTGGCTTCTTCGCGCTTTGCTGGCTGTTTGTTTGCTATCGCGCGATGGGGGTTTGGCTGCTTGTTTGCTATCGCGCGGCGGGCGGGGGGCAGGCCTTGGCGGGGGACGCCGAAAGCGGTCATCCATGACCTCGGGCTCTAGTGGCGACATCCATGTCGCCACAAGCCCCCGCCAAGGCCTGCCCCCCGCCCGC
>Ga0160461_1000537_pt1 | contig 24626 bp, 20 predicted proteins | sample HID1975I_E6MG_FD_108266 | JGI IMG/M metagenome (GOLD analysis project Ga0160461, IMG submission 108266) | Enriched soil microbial communities from UW Madison campus, WI, USA - HID1975I_E6 MG | ecosystem: Environmental > Terrestrial > Soil > Unclassified | place: USA: Madison, Wisconsin...
CTCAGTAGTGAAACGATGCATCGCCGATGGTAGTGTGGGGTTTCCCCATGTGAGAGTAGGTCATCGTCAAGATTCATTTCGCAAAACCCCTATCTGCGCGAGCAGGTAGGGGTTTTGTCTTTCTGCCGTTTGTAGCCGCAGATCCGCTGTCTCCAGGCAAAGATGTTTTGTCCGTCTTGTACCTCTCCAAACGCGCTCAAGGGTGCGACAATTAATCCTGTTCGCGCACGTGACTTTGCCCTGCCTAACCTGCGTCAAGACTTAGGTTCGGGGCACCCTCGCGCCCGAATAGAGCGATGCCAGCGTGCCGTGCTGCGCATTTATGGACTTTCACCGTCCTATCACTTGAGGTAGAGAGCAAGATGGCTAAGGCCGCCGATGTCGTTGTGCAATGCCTGGAAAACGAAGGTGTCGAGTATGTGTTCGGCATCCCTGGTGAGGAAAACCTCGACCTGCTGGAATCCCTGCGCAAGTCGAAGATCAAACTGGTCCTGACCCGCCACGAACAATCTGCGGGCTTCATGGCCGCCACCTATGGCCGCCTGACCGGCAAGACCGGCGTCAGCCTGTCGACCCTCGGCCCTGGCGCGACCAACCTGGTCACCGCCAGTGCATACGCCTACCTCGGCGGTATGCCGATGATGATGATCACCGGCCAAAAGCCGATCAAGAAGTCCAAACAGGGCCGCTTCCAGATCATCGATGTGTGCGGCATGATGGCCCCCATCACCAAGTACACCCATCAGTTCGCCTCGGCCGACAACATTCCTTCGCGCATGCGTGAAGCGTTCCGCCTGGCTGAAGAAGAAAAACCAGGCGCCGTGCACCTGGAACTGCCGGAAGACATCGCTGCCGAGCAGACCGATGCCATGCCGATCCCGCGCAGCCTGCACCGCCGCCCGCTGGCCGAGCACGTGGCCATCGAAGCCGCCATCGAAAAACTGCGCACCGCTCGCAGCCCGATCCTGGTGATCGGTGCCGGCGCCAACCGCAAGATGACCGCCAAGGTCCTCAAGCAACTGATCGACAAGACCGGCATTCCGTTTGTCACCACCCAGTTGGGCAAGGGTGTGGTCGACGAGCGCAGCCCGCGCTTCCTGGGCAACGCCGCGCTGTCGTCCGGTGACTTCGTCCACCGCGCAATCGAAGCGGCCGACCTGATCATCAACATTGGCCACGATGTGATCGAAAAGCCGCCGTTCTTCATGGTCCGTGGCGGCACCGAAGTCATCCACATCAGCTTCCGCTCCGCCGAAGTCGATGCCGTGTACTTCCCACAGGTCGAAGTGATCGGCGACATCGCCAACGCGGTCTGGCAGATCGCTGAAGGCCTGGGCGACACCTCGCACTGGGACTTCACCCGCCTCATGACCATCCGTGAAGCCAACGAAGCGCAAATCGCCGAAGGCGCCGACGACGACCGCTTCCCGGTCTACCCGCAGCGCCTGGTCGCCGACATCCGTCGTGTGCTGCCGTCTGAAGGCATCGTTGCCCTCGACAACGGCATCTACAAGATCTGGTTCGCCCGTAACTACAAGGCCCACAAGCCGAACACCGTGCTGCTCGACAACGCCCTGGCGACCATGGGCGCCGGCCTGCCGTCGGCGATGGCTGCGCACCTGGTGTACCCGGACCGCCCGGTAATCTCGGTATGTGGCGACGGCGGCTTCATGATGAACAGCCAAGAGCTGGAAACTGCAGTTCGTCTGGGCATGCACGTCACCGTGGTGATCTTGCGTGATGACGGCTACGGTATGATCCGCTGGAAGCAGGCCAACATGGGCTTCACCGATTTCGGCCTGGACTACGGCAACCCGGACTTCGTCAAATACGCCGAAGCCTACGGTGCCAATGGCCACCGCGTGGAAAGCGCCGAAGGCTTGCTGCCGCTGCTCGAGCACTGCATCAAGACCCCTGGCGTACACGTGATCGACTGCCCGGTCGATTACAGCGAGAACGACCGCATCCTCAACAGCGAGCTGCGTGAGCGCGCGCTGGCGGTATAAGGCTTAACGGCCTATTCGCGGGGCAAGCCCGCTCCCACAAGTACTGCACAGTTCCTGAGGGCTGTGCTTACCTTGGGAGTAGGCACGCCCCCGCGAATGCTTTGCGCCAGATACCAAGTGGTATTAGATAAACACCGCGCCTGTCACTCTACGACTCTCCATTCTCGCGTTCCCCAACCCTTGGCGAACACGAGAACATGACGATCGGATCGACTCACAACCACCCCGCATACTTGGCCGTTGAGCCGTCATCCCCAGCCCAGCCATGGGCTGCACGTTACCCCAATCCACCCGATCTCTGTTTTGATTACCGCCGGTTGCTCGAGCAAGCGGGAGGTATAGCCCGTGCTACTCAGCCGCATCACCGAATATGCATTATCGGTGCTGGTGTAACGGGTTTGACCGCCGCACGGGAGTTGTTGCGTTGCGGTTTTACCCATATCACCCTGATCGAGCAATCGAAGCGTGTGGGCGGGCGTCATTTGACTGTGGTGAACACGCTTGGGGATCACAAGCACCCCACCACCCCATTACCCGCATTATCAAGTGCGGTAATCAGGGCGTCGGCAATCAATATGTAGGACCCTTCCCTCAATAATTCTTCCTTTTCCCTACGATCTTGTGGGAGCGTCCTGACTGTCGCTCCCAGGCTCAACCCCGCTTTACTGGCGCCCTTCCACAACAAATATAAAAGGAAGCCGCCATGTCTGAACACTGCACCCCTGTCAGCCCCGTGCGCATCGCAGTCATCCAGTATGACCCTCAAGTGGGGGTCGAGCACGGTGATAGCAATGTGAGCAGGGGCCTGGCATTGGCCCGGCGCGCCGTGCGCGAAGGTGCCAACCTGATTGTGCTGCCAGAGCTTGCCAACTCCGGTTATACGTTCCACTCGCGGGCAGAAGCCTATGCCCATGCGCAGACCCTGCACGACGGGCGCAGTGTCCAAGCCTGGGCGGACTTTGCGCGGGATCATCACATCTATCTGGCGGCGGGGTTCGCCGAACGGGATGGGATGAAGCTGTATGACAGCGCCGTACTTTTCGGCCCCGAAGGAATGCTTGGGCACTACCGCAAAGCGCACTTATGGAACCAGGAGAAGCTGTGGTTCACGCCCGGTAACCTCGGGTTCCCGGTTTTCGAAACCCCCATTGGGCGTATCGGCCTGCTCATCTGTTGGGATATCTGGTTCCCCGAAGTCCCCCGCCTGTTGGCTGCACAAGGCGCCGACATCCTCTGCAGCCTCAACAACTGGGTGTGGACGCCGCCGCCGCTGTTCGATGAGGCCGGGCGCTGCATGGCTTCTTACCTGACCATGACCGCAGCGCACGTCAACAACGTCTATATCGCCGCTGCCAACCGAATTGGCAGCGAGCGTGGCGGTCGTTTTCTGGGCTGTTCGCTGATTGCCGGCACCAACGGCTGGCCGATCGGAGAAGTGGCAAGCGCGGAAGAGGAAAGCATCCTCTATGCCGATGTGGACCTCAGTGCGGCTCGGTCTGCGCCGATCTGGAACAGCCTCAATGATCTGCCGCGAGATCGGCGTACCGATCTTTATGACCACACCCTCGGTTATCGCCTGCATGCCCCGATGCCGCGCTGAGGAGGCAGAACATGAACGAGATAAGCATCCCGAACAGGCAAAGGTCACCGTTGGTGATATTGGCCTGCCTGACCGTATTGCTGATAGTTAGCTTGGTTTTCGGCCAATGGCCGGACTACGCACAGCTCACCGCCACACTAGATCAACCCCTGAGCCGTTTGCGCTGGATAGTCGGCGACATCAGCGAAGTCGCTTTCTACAAGCACGAGTTGCCGGCTTTGGGCCTGCTGCTGGGGGCCTGTCTGGCGCATTGGGCCGGTCTTCGTGGCTACCGCTGGCAAGGCTTTGCCATTTGTTATGGCTCTGGGCTGTGGCCGTGGGTGTTCACCAGTTCGCTGCTCGGCCTGTTGCTCAGCCACGTCTTGTGGGGGTGGACGCTGGCTGGGGGAGGGTGGCAACCGACCTTCGTCGCTTTCGTGTCGCTGCCGGCTGCCATGGTATTGCTGTTTGGCGGAGGCTGGCAGGTGACGATTACCGGGGCGCTACTCGGTGCGCTGCTGGTAACGCCTACCAGCCTGCTCCTGGTCAATTAGCTGTGCATTCCTTTGCAGTTGCCGGTGGTCATCGGCAACGTTGGCGGCATGGCCGTGGCGAGCGTAGTGGCTTTCCTGCTGTGCAAGCGTTTCCCGTCATGGGTGCACCAAGGAAAAAGGCCCGCGGGGTTGCAGCCCGTCACCCGTCAACCTGATTACGGTGTGGTCTGGACCTTTCGACGTGTGTTGGCTGACTTCAGCGAAGCGCCATTTTTCGGCAATGAGCTGGCCAGCCTCGGGTTGTTGCTAGGCCTGCTATTGGCCTACGTGATTGCCCCTGCTGCACCGGCCTACGGTTCGCAACTGGTCGTGCAGATGGTGGCAGGCCAGGCGCTGGCGTCATTGGTGGGGGTGCTGGTGTGGCGTCGTCAATGGCAGGCGCGCGGCTGGTACCCCACTTACATTCCGATTGTGTCGATTGTTCCGGCTGCCGTGCTGATTCACGGTGGTGACTGGCAGGTTGTGGTAGCCAGCGCGGTGCTGGGTGCGCTGGTAGCGCCGCCATTGGCGGTGGCCATCAGTGGCCGGTTGCCAAGCTATATGCATGGCTACATCGGCAATGTCTTGTCCATGGCCTTCAGTACATTGGCGATCGTGCCGTTGGTGGGGCTGATAGGGGGTGCGGCATGACTGAGTCTCCACAGTTGCCCCGGCTGTCGATCGCCAGCCTGGGCGGCACCGTCAGCATGCAGGTCGATACGGTTGACGGTGGTGTAACGCCAACGCTCGATTGTGAGAAGCAACTGTCCTTGCTGCCAGCGCTCAGGCAAATGGCGCACCTCGAAGTGGCGACGCTGGGCATGCTGCCCAGCGCCTCGCTTGGGTTTGTGACGCTGCTTGAAGTGCTGGCGTGGGCGCGTGGTCAGATAGCGCGCGGTGCGCGGGCCGTGATGCTCACTCAAGGGACCGATACGCTAGAGGAGACAGCTTACTTCTTCGACCTGCTCTGGCCATTCGATGCCCCCTTGGTGCTGACCGGTGCCATGCGTTCGGCCAGCCAACCGGGCTGTGACGGGCCGGCCAATCTACTGGCGGCCGCGCAAGTGGCGTTAGCCCAGGCCAGTCAGGGGCGTGGCGTGCTGGTTGTGATCAATGACCAGATCCACAGCGCCGCGAAGGTTCGCAAGGTCGCCAGCCTGGCGATGTCCGCTTTTGAGTCACCAGGCAGTGGGCCCGTGGGCGAAGTGGTCGAAGGTGTTGCGCGCTATCACCTCCAGCCTTCACCACGGGAGGTACTGCCACTGCCGCATCGTCTCGATCATCGCGTTGCCCTGTTGGAGGCCTGCCTGGATGCGGACACTGCCTTGTTGCAGGCCTTGCCGGCGCTGGGTTACGAGGGGCTGGTGATTGCGGGGTTTGGTGCCGGGCACGTCTCGGGCGCCTGGTCCGAGATGCTGGGCCAACTCACGCCCGGCTTGCCAGTGATCGTGGCTACCCGCACAGGCAGGGGGCCTACGGCGCTGGCGACCTATGGGTTTGTCGGCGGCGAGATCGACCTGCAGAAAAAAGGGCTGCACATGGCTGGGCAACTTTGCCCGCGCAAGTGTCGAGTCCTGCTCTGGCTGCTGATCGGGTCAGGCAGGCAGGCCCTGCTGCCCACGTGGTTGTTACGCTAGCGAAACTGCCCGCAGCCTCGCCGCTGCGGGCAGCCTTCTGGTGCGTGCTGTGCTAGGGTGCGTGCACTTTTGCTTTTCAGGACAACCCCCATGCTCCCCGCGCTCAGCGAAAAAGAACTCGACCGCCTCGAAGACCTGCTGATCACCTACGGCAACGATTATTCGGTACTCAACCTGGCCGAGCTCAATGGTTTTTTTACCGCCCTGGCCAGTTCCCCGATCACCGTCCACCCCGAACAATGGTTGCCAGCCGTGGCGGGTGGCAAAGTGCCGAAATTCAAGAAGCCCGCGCATGAAGAGGCGTACACGGCGTTGATGTTGCGTTACGCCAGCCAAGTGGCGGGCGAACTGGGTGACAACATCGATCAGTTCGAACCACTGTTCGAGGAAAATGAAACCGACGATGGCGCTGTGATCATCATGGAAGAGTGGTGCTTCGGCTATATGCGCGGTACTCAGGTCGCCAGCTGGGACGCGTTGCCGCCTGAGCAGGATCAACTGCTCAAGGCCATTTCCCTGCATGGGCTGGAGGACAACTTCGAGTTGCTCGATCAAATGCGTGAAGAGGACATTCAAGCCTGTGTGCCTCAGGTGATCGAGGCAGCACGCCAGTTGTTCAAGTTCCATAATCAGCGGCACTGAGCCGAAGATGCAGCCTAATCACTCCACTGTAAAAGCGGCCTAGCGCCGCTTCTACAAGCATTATTCCGCCACGCGAAATTATGGTTTCCCCCCAGCACTGATTCTGCTGCCAGCCGAATCGGTCCAACATGGCCTCCACCAGCCCATTCCGGCGCTGACCAGGAGCCAAGCCCATGTCGACCGCGATCAAACTCTACAACTTCCCCAAGTCTGGCCACGCGCACCGTATCGAGCTGATGCTCTCGTTGCTGAAGCTGCCCACCGAGCTGGTTTTCGTCGACCTGGCCAAAGGTGAGCACAAGCAGCCTGCCTTCCTTGCCCTCAACCCGTTCGGGCAGGTGCCGGTCATCGACGACAACGGCACCGTCATCGCCGACTCCAACGCCATCCTGGTGTACCTGGCCAAGAAATACGACAACGGCACCTGGTTGCCCGAGGAGCCCGAAGCCGCAGCGCGCGTGCAGCGCTGGCTGTCGGTCGCCGCAGGCCCATTGGCCTTTGGCCCGGCTGCCGCTCGCCTGGTGACCGTGTTCGGCGCCGCGTTCAACACCGATGAAGTCATCGGCCGTGCCCACACCCTGCTCAAGGTGATCGACGCCGAATTGGCCAAGGCCCCCTTCCTGACAGGCAGTGAGCCCACCATCGCCGACGTTGCCAACTACTCCTACATCGCCCACGCCCCGGAGGGCAATGTCTCGCTGGAGCCCTACGCCAACGTGCGCAGCTGGCTGGCACGGATCGAGGCGCTGCCAGGTTTCGTGCCGATGCCGCGCACCGCTACGGGCCTGCAAGCCGGCGATTGAGCTCAACCCCCCTTCGAGGAATGCCACCATGCACCAGCTTCCAGGCCATCGCGCGTCACCTTGGCACAGCGGTGAGAAGATCCTGCAGGAAAAGGTCGGTGTGTCGGAGCGCATGGAGGTGTTCGGGCAGAAGGTCATTCGCGACTTCATGCCAGACCAGCATCGCGCGTTCTATCAGCAGTTGCCGTTCATGGTGGCGGGCAGTGTGGATGCCCACGGCAGGCCGTGGGCGACCCTCCTGGAAGGCCCGCAAGGCTTCGTCAGCTCGCCCGACCCACGCCAGTTGCTGATCAACGTGGACCTGAAAGCGGATGACCCCGCCACACCAGGGCTGGCGAGCGGGCAGGCAATCGGGCTGCTGGGCATCGAGTTGCATACGCGCCGGCGCAACCGAATCAACGGCCTGATCGGCCAGGCACGTAACGGGCAACTGGAAGTGACGGTGGAGCAGTCGTTCGGCAACTGCCCTCAATACATCCAGCTGCGCGAGTACACGCGTAGCGATGAGCCGGCAAAAGGGCGCGTCGATGCCACTGCACTGGATGCCCGCGCGGTCGCCATGATCGAAGCGGCCGATACCTTTTTTGTCGCAAGCTACGTCGCGCAAGACGATGGCCCGCGTTCGGTCGATGTGTCCCACCGCGGCGGTCGGCCTGGGTTCGTCAAGGTCGAGGGCAACCGCCTGACCATTCCCGATTACGCCGGTAATTTGCACTTCAACACGCTGGGCAACCTGTTGGTGAACCCGGTGGCAGGGTTGCTGTTCATCGACTTCGCCACCGGCACTGTACTGCAGCTTTGCGGGCATGCCGAAGTGGTACTGGAGAGCCCTGCCATCAACGCGTTCGAGGGCGCCGAGCGGCTGTGGACGCTGGACGTTGAGCACGTGGTATGGCGCCCGGCAGCCGTGTCGCTGCGCTGGGCCTTTAAAGAATACGCGCCGACCAGCCTGATGACCGGCACCTGGGCCGAGGCCGGCGAACGCCTGCAACAGCGTGAGCGTCAGCGTCAATGGCAGGCGTGGCGGGTGGTGCGCCTGGAGCAGGAGAGCCGTGATATTCGCTCGTTCTACCTGGCGGCAGATGCACCCGTGCAGTTTGCGCCAGGGCAGCATATTCCTGTGCGTATCGCGCTGGGCAGCGATGCCCCGCTGATTCGTACCTACAGCGTTTCCAGCGCCCCGTCGGACGGTTACCTGCGCATCAGCGTCAAGGCCCAGGGCCCGACATCGCGCTATCTGCATGAGCGCATTGCGGTGGGGGACCTGCTCGATGTGCGCCTGCCCATGGGCAGTTTTACCCTGGATGAGCAAAGCGCACGGCCGATTGTACTGATTGGCGCGGGCGTGGGTATCACGCCATTGATCGCCATGCTGCGAGCACAATTGGCCCGGCGTCAGGCGCGGCCTATTCACCTTTTTCACGGTGCGCGAAGCCTGGCTGACTTGCCCTTCCAGCAAGAACTGGCGGCGCTGCGCCAGCAAGCGGGCGAATGGTTGCGTGTGCACCGTTGCCTGAGCCAGCCTGAGGCCGAGGCCGTCAGGGGGCGCGACTACGAGCATGCTGGCCGGCTGGGCATTGAGCAGGTGAAAGCCCAGCTGGCGCTGGATGACTACGATTTCTATGTGTGTGGCCCAGCGAGTTTTACCCAGGACCTGTACGAAGGGCTGCGTGCCGTGCATGTACCCGACGCACGCATCCATGCCGAAGCCTTTGGGCCATCGACGCTCAGGCGGCACACCGACGACGACCAGCCGGTGCTGCAGCAGCCCCCGGCTGCCAGCGAAGCGGTGCCGGTGTACTTCGCCAGCTCGGCCAAGGAGGCGCGCTGGGCACCGGGTAGCGGCACTTTGCTGGAGCTTGCCGAGGCGCGTGGGTTGTCGCCGGATTTCAGCTGTCGGGGTGGTTCATGCGGCACCTGCAAGACCAAGGTGGTGAGTGGGCAGGTGCATTACCCGAACCCGCCTGCCGAGATGCCGGAAAGCGGTACGGCGCTGATCTGCTGTGCCGTGCCGGCTAAAGTGGAGGAGGGCGCGCAGGCCTTGGTGCTGGAACTGTAGTGCTGACTGTTGTGGCCTGCGCACAGGGCAGCGAAAAAACCGCAGATAATCGATAATCCACACCCCCCGACATCCCAGGAGCCGGCATGGATCATATTCACCTGATGAAGGTGTTCGTAGCAGTCGGCGAGCTGGAAAGCTTCGCCGCTGCCGCCCGCCGGTTGGACATCTCGCCCGCCGCGGTAACCCGTGCTGTCAGTGCCCTGGAAGACCAGTTGGGGGTCAAACTGCTGCTGCGCACCACCCGCAGCGTACGCCTGACCGAAGCGGGTGGCCGCTACTTGGAGGACACCCGGCATATTCTCGCCAGCATCCACGAGGCCAATGAAGCCGCAGCCGGCATCAACGCCACGCCCAAGGGTGACTTGGCCGTTACCGCGCCGATCCTGTTCGGCAAGAAGTTCGTCATGCCGTGCATCGTTCGTTACCTGCAGCAATACCCCGAGGTCGACGTGTCTGCGTACTTCCTCGACCGGGTGGTGAACATGGTCGAGGAGGGCATGGACGTGGCTGTGCGCATCGGCCCGCTGCCAGACTCCGGCCTGAAGGCGCTGCGGGTGGGCAGGGTGCGGCGCATGCTCTGCGCCTCGCCGGACTACCTGGCGCGCCACGGCGTGCCGCAACACCCATCGGACTTGCCAGGCCATGCGGTGATCGGCACCACCAACTTGTCGCCCCGGGCCGGTTGGCGCTTCGGCGTGACGGATGAGCCGACCCTGGTGCGCATGAAACCGCGACTGACGGTGACCAGCAATGATGGGGCGATTGCCGCAGCCAGTGGCGGGCTGGGGATCGCACGGTTGCTGTCATACCAAGTGGCAGGCGAGATAGCGAACGGGCAGTTGCAGGTCATTCTGGCCGAGTATGAAGAAGCCCCCTGGCCGATTCATGTGCTGCATCGGGAGAGCAAGTACGGGTCCGCCAAAGTCAGGACCTTCATCGACATGCTAGCCCATGCGCTTCGAGCCCAAGGGCTGGATTGAGGTCGTACAACCCCCAGCAATAGCACCCCTGAAGATACACATCCGTTAACAATTTATGTTGTACGACGACCTACGACATGGCAATCTTGCGCCTGAAACAAATTGTCTCAATTAGCGCTGCCAGCGTTGAGGCACTCACCCGCACCTCTAAAAATAAGATTCAGGTGAACCATGAAGATGAAAGGCATCCGTTGGTGGATGGTCAGCCTCGTCACGGCTGGGCTCGTCGTCAACTACCTCGCCCGCAATACCCTCTCGGTGGCTGCCCCCACCTTGATGACCGACCTCTCCATCACGACCGAGCAATACGCCAAGATCGTCGCCGCCTGGCAGGTGTGCTACGCCCTTATGCAGCCGATCGCCGGCTGGTTTATCGACTTCATCGGGACCAAGCTCGGTTTTGCCGTGTTCGCCATGGCCTGGTCGGTGGCGTGTGCTGGCGCAGCTTTGGCCACGGGCTGGCAAAGCATGGCCTTCATGCGCGGCCTGCTGGGCATGACCGAAGCAGCCGGCTTGCCTGCCGGGGTCAAGGCCACCACTGAGTGGTTCCCGGCCAAAGAGCGGTCGGTGGCGATCGGCTGGTTCAACATCGGCTCCTCGCTGGGTGCCTTGCTGGCGCCGCCTCTGGTGGTGTGGGCGATCCTGCACAGCGGCTGGCAACTGGCCTTTGTGATGGTCGGGGTGTCCGGCATCGTCTGGACGGTTTTGTGGATGCTGTTCTACAAACACCCTCGCGATCAGAAGCGTTTGAGCAGCGAAGAGCGTGACTACATCCTGTCTGGCCAGGAAGCGCACTTCAAGGAAGAGAAGCGCGAGAAGGACGCCTGGAAACGTATCTTCAAGACCCGAAACTTCTACGCCATTGCCTCCGCGCGGATCCTCTCGGAGCCGGCCTGGCAGACCTTTAACGCCTGGATCCCGTTGTACCTGATGACCGAGCGGCACATGAACATCAAGGAAGTGGCGATGTTCGCCTGGCTGCCGTTTCTCGCGGCCGACATCGGCTGTGTGCTCGGTGGTTACCTGAGCCCGCTGTTCCACCGTCACTTGAAGGTTTCGCTGTTCACCTCGCGCAAGATGGTGCTGGTGTTCGGTGCCAGCTGCATGATCGGCCCAGCGTGCATTGGCTTGGTTGAAAGCCCGTATACCGCGATTTTGCTGCTGTGCATTGGTGGCTTTGCGCACCAGACGCTGTCGGGGGCGCTGTATTCGATCACGTCGGACTCGTTCAGCAAGGACCAGGTGGCCACCGCGACAGGTATGGGCGGGATGTGCGGCTACCTGGGCGCGGCGGTGTTTACCCTGGTGTTCGGCATCCTGGTGACGCAGATCGGCTACAGCCCGCTGTTCGTGGTGCTGGCAGCGTTCGATATCATTGCGGCGGTGCTGGTGTGGAAGGTTGCGCGTGAGGTACGGGGTGAGCCGGTCGCGCGTCAGGGCGTGGCCACCGGCGAAGTGCTGGTTTAAAGCTTGAGATCGCGGGGCTGCTCTGCAGCCCATCGCCGGCAAGCCAGCTCCCACCCGAACTGTGTAGCCTCCAAGGCTAGTGCCGCACCTGTGGGAGCTGGCTTGCCGGCAATGGGTCGCAAAGCGACCCCTATAGAGGCAACCCCCTTACAGTGCCCGATACTGCATCTTGAACCCCAAGCTCATCGCCTCACCCTGCTGCAACAACCGCAACCCTGGCCGCCCTGGCAGGTGATGCGCGTTGATCGGGTGGCTGACCGGCTCGAAGCAGAAGAACGCCTTGCCCGGTGGGCAGAACAACAGAAAATGCTCACACCCACTGGCCGTGCAATCCAGGGCATAGCCTGCGCTGGGCTGTGCGATCACGCAGCTGCCAGGCCAACCACCGAACGCATGATCGACCACCCTGGTCGGCAACCCGCCCGGGGTGTCGAAGCACCAGTCATCAGGCAGCTCAGCCGGGTACGACGGCAGCCGCCCCTCTTCTGCCAGCCACACATGCTGCGCCATAGCGCTTAGCTGGGTGTCCGGATAGCGCGGGAAATAAGGATGCAGCCCCAGCCCATACCAGGTGGCCGTTTCATCCAGGTGGGTCACATGCAAGTCGAGGTTCAGGCACCCGTCGAGCAGGTGCACATCCAGCGTCGCCCGGTAGGCAAAGGGCAACTGGCTGTCGAGCGTTAGCCGGGCACGGCGTTCACTGTGGTGGTCCACCTGCCAGGCCTGCTGCCAGGCGGTGCCATGAATCGGGTAGGGGTCGTGTGCGGTGTTAGGCGCCAACGCCAGCCAACCCTCGGGGCGCTCGAACCCCCCTTGGGCAATCCGGTTGGACCAAGGCGCCAATGGGTAGCACGCCAGTTGCCGCGGCGTGCCGCTGGCCAGCGCGTCTTGGTCTGAGTGGCGCAGCAGCGCCTGCCCGGTCGCTTTCACTTCCCAGTTGATCAGGCTGGCGCCCAGGTCCGGCGCCAGGCTCAGGCGGGTCAGGTGGTCTTGCAGGTGCAGTTCGGTAACAGCCATCAGCGGCTCCTTTCAGAATGTTTGCTCAGCTCGCTCGGCGATAGGTCAGCAGCACGATGCCGCACACCACCACGGCACCGCCGATCAGTTGCAAGGTACTCAGGCGCTGATCCAGCAACGCCCAGCCCAGCAGCAAGGTGGCGATCGGTTCGATGTTCATCACTGGCGCGTTCTGCGCCATGTTCAGCCGGGGCACACAGACAAACAGCAGGGTGAAGGCCACGCCATACAGCACCACCAGGCTGGCCAATGCCGCCCAGCCGCTGCTGCTGGCAGGCAGCGACAGCCCGGAAGGCATCACGCCGCTTGCGCCTGCCACCAGCATGCTGGAGAAGACGATCAGCAAGGTCAGCAGGCTGCGTACCGGGCCGCGCACGGCGGCCAGTTTGTGATCGGTGATCCACAGCGCGCAGGCGAAGGCGCACGCGGCGCAGAAGGCCAGGCTGACGCCCAGGGCCCAGTGCGGGTTGGCGTCGGCGCTGTCGGCCAGCCGTGCCGGTACATCCAGCGCCAGCACCAGCCCGCAGAGGATCAGGCCCATGAACAGTACGGTGCGGCCAGTCGGGCGCGCGCCGCCCAACGCCCACGTGAGCAGCGCCAGCAACATCGGGAAGGTATTGCCCACCAGCAGCGCCAGTGCCACCGGGATACGCGCCACCGCCGAATACAGGCACAGGCTCTGTGTGGCGATCAGCAGGCCAAGCAGCAATTGCCAGCGCCGTGTGCCGGTCGGCAGGCCCACCGCCTGGCGTTGCCACAGCAGCAGGCAGGCCAGGGCCAGAAAGGTGATGCCGGAACGGCAGAGAATCGCCAGCAGCACGCCGGTGCCGTCATCGAAGGCGATGCGTGCGGCAACGTGGTTGGCGGCGAACGAGCAGGCCAGCAGCGCCAGTAGCGCCAGCGCCAGCTTGCGAGGAAAGAGGGGAGTGGCAGAGGAGGGAACAGCCATGTGCAGGATCCATTTGCAAAAGAGGATGGGGCCGCAAGCGGCCCCATTTGGCTTTACAGCACCACGCTGGGCAGCCAGAGCGAGATGGCAGGGATGTAGGTCACGGCCATCAATACCAGGAACAACGCCAGGTAGAAGGGCAACAGCGCCTTCACCGTCGACTCGATGCTCACCTTGCCGACGGCCGAACCGACGAACAGCACTGCGCCCACCGGCGGTGTGATCAGGCCGATACCCAGGTTCACCAACATGATCATGCCGAAGTGCACCGGGTCTACGCCGATGCCCGTGATCACCGGCAGCAGGATCGGGGTCAGGATCAGGATCAGCGGCGCCATGTCCATCACCGTGCCCAGCAGCAATAGCATGAAGTTGATGCACATGAGGATCACGTAGCGGTTATCCGACAGGGTCAGGAACGCCGTGGTGATCTTCGAGGGGATCTGCATCAGCGTCATCACGTAGCCGAAGCTTGCGGCAAAACCGATCAGGATCATCACGATCGAGATGGTGCGTACCGTGCGGTGCATCAACTTGGGTAGGTCACGCCACTTGTAGTCGCGGTAGATGAACATGGTCACGAAGAACGACCAGACCACGGCCACGGCGGCCGACTCGGTCGCGGTGAATACGCCCGACAGGATACCGCCGAGGATGATGACCATCGCCATCAGCCCCCACAGCGCTTCGCCAGCGATTTTCAGCGCTTGGCGCAGCGGGATCACTTCGCCTTTGGGGTAGTTGCGCTTTTTCGCGAAGATCAGGCACAGGCCCATCATCACCGCGCTCAGCAACAGCCCAGGCATCACCCCAGCCATGAACAGCGAAGCGATCGACACTGTGCCCCCCGCAGCCAGCGAGTACAGCACCGAGTTGTGGCTGGGCGGGGTCAGCAGCGCCTGCACCGAGCCACTGACGGTCACGGCGGTGGAGAATTCACGCGGGTAGCCTTTGCGCTCCATCTCCGGGATCAGCACCGAGCCCACCGACGCGGTGTCGGCCACCGACGAGCCGGAAATCGCGCCAAAGAACGTCGAGGCCATGATGTTGACCAGCGACAACCCGCCCCGCACGAAGCCCACCAGTACCCCGGCGAACGCCACCAGCCGCCGGGACATGCCGCCCTCGGCCATGATCGCGCCAGCCAGTACGAAGAACGGAATCGCCAGCAGCGAAAACTTGTTAACCCCACTGGCCACCTGGATCATCATCGCCTGCAGCGGGATATCGATCCACCAGGCGCCGATCAGCGCAGATAGGCCTAGGGCGTAAGCCACCGGCATGCCGATCAGGATCAGCGCGATGAAACTGCCCAACAGAATGAACGCATCCATTTACGCAGCTCCTTCGCTTTCTTCAGCCAGGTCGAAACGCACCACCTTGCGGTTGCTTTGGTCGCCCAGCAGGAGTTTTTCCACGACAAAGATCAGCGTCAGCACGCCCCCCACCGGGATCGGCGCGTAAGTCATGCCCACGCGTATGCCTGGCAGCGAGGCCAGCGACTGGTTCCAGGTGGTGATGCACAGCTTGGTGCCGTAATAGGTCATGAACACGCACACCACGATCATCAGCAGTTGCACCAGCAGTGAAACCAACTGGCGCTGCAGGGTGGGCAGGCGGTCGGTGATCATCGCCACCGCCATGTGCGCGCCGGCCCGGTAGCTGGCGGCGGCGCCGACGAAAGTGAACACCACCATCAGCAAGATCGCGACCGGCTCAGGCCAGCTGGAACCGGTGCCCAGCACGTAGCGGGCGAAGATGCCCCACGGAATGATCAGTGTCATGGCCAGGATCGACAGGCCCGAAATCCAGATGCAGCCGCGGTACAGCGTGTCGTTCATGCTCAGGAAAAGCGATTTCATAGGCATCACCAAAGCGACAGCGCGGCGGCCGCCGCACTGTCGAGGTCGTCTTGGAAGGGGCCGGTATTACTGGACGGCGTCGATACGCTTCATCAGGTCGGCGTACGGTGCACCGTACTTCTCGCGGACCGATGCGGTGGCGTCGAAGAACGGCTTCTTGTCGACGGTGATGAACTCGACACCGGCCGCCTTGAGCTTCTCTTCGCTGGCCGCAGACTTGGCGTCCCACAGCGCACGCTCTTCCATCTGCGCTTCACGCGCGACTTTCTTCACCAGTGCCTGCTGGTCTGCGGTGAGCTTGTTCCAGGTGGTCTTGGACATCACCACCGGTTCCGGCAGGATCAGGTGGCCAGTGAGGGTGTAGTACTTGGCGCTCTGGAAGTGGTTGTGCTCGAGCAGCGTCGGCGGGTTGTTCTCGGCGCCGTCGATCACGCCGGTCTGCAGGGCGCTGAAGATTTCGCCGGTGTCCATGGCAATGCCGTTGCCGCCCATGGCGTTCATCATGTCGATGAACAGTGGGTTGCCCTGCACACGGATCTTCATGCCCTTGAGGTCTTCAAGGCTGCGCACCGGTTTTTTCGTGTAGATGCTGCGCGAGCCGCCATCCATCCAGGCCAGGGCCACCAGGTTGAATTCGGAGTTGGTGATCTTGTCGAGGATTTCCTGGCCGATGTCACCGTCGATGATCTTGCGCATGTGTTCATGGTCACGGAACACGAACGGCATGTTGAACACGTTCACGTCCGGCACCACCGGCCCGACGATCCCCAGGCTGACGCGGGTCATCTGCACGGCACCGATCTGTGCCTGCTCGATCACTTCCTTCTCGGAGCCAAGCACCCCACCGGGGAACATCTTGAAGGTGATCTCGCCATTGCTGGCGGCTTCGAGCTTTTTGCCCATGTTCTGTTCGGCGACCACGGTCGGGTAGCCGGCCGGGTGAATCTCGGCGAACTTGATGTCCAGCGCGGAGGCCGGCATCGACAGGCTGAAGGCGAAGGGGAGTACGGCAAGGAGCAGCTTGCGTTTGAAGGTCATGGTGAAACTCCGTGGTTTTTATTATCCGGTTTCGTGTGTGCAAGTGTGTGGCAGAGCGGGTGTTCAGCCCCGGTAGGCAGGCTCCTCCAGGCCTTTGACGCCGAGCTCGAAGGCAAATACCCCGCCGGCCAGCGGCTGGTCGGAGAGGTCAATGCCCGCAGGGCGGATCGAGGTGACGAACAGGGTGTCCAGGTTGGCGCCACCAAAGGCGCACATGGCCGGTTTTTTCACCGGTACATTGAGCGAGCGGTCCAGGCGGCCATCGGGGGTGAAGCGGTGGACCTGGCCGGCGTCGTTGCCGCAGATCCAGTAGCAGCCGTCCTGGTCGATGGCGGCGCCGTCGGGGCGGCCAGGGTAGGCATGCATGTCGACGAACAACCGCTTGTTGTGGGGCGTACCGCTGTCGATGTCGTAGTCGAACACCCAGATTTTCTGCACGTTGGGGTGCGAGTCCGACAGGTACATGCGCGTGCCATCGGGGCTGAAGGCCAGGCCATTGGGCACGATCATGCCGTCCTGCTGCAGGTGCAGGTGCCCTTCGCCGTCATGCCGGTACAGCGCCCCGACATGGGCGCCCTGCGGCATGTCCATCAACATGGTGCCGGCCCAGAAGCGGCCCTGGCGGTCGCAGCGCCCATCGTTGAAGCGCATGCCGCCCTGGGCATGTTCGACGGTGCTGAGCAGGCGGCTGTCGAGGCTGCCGTCGGCCTTGGGTTCGAGGTGGAAGATGCCGCTTTCCATCCCCGCGACCCACCCGTGTTCGGTGCGGGCGATGCAGGCGAGCATTTCGTCACCTTGCCACGCCTGCTGGGCCCCATTGGGCTGCCAGCGGTGCAGTGTGCGGGCAGGGATGTCGACCCAGTACAGGGCCTGTTCGGTAGGGTGCCACACAGGGCTTTCGCCGGTACCGTTGCGGGCGTCGACGATCAGTTCGCAGTTCATGGCCGTGCCTCCTGGCGCGCGGGGTCAGTTGAACGGTCCGGCCACGGCGAAGGCGCCGCCCTGATAGACCATGCTCGGGTCATCGGCGGCGGGCGCCGGTTGGGCTTCGACGGCCTCGCGGAACACCTCGGAGGTGTCTTTAGGCGCATAGCCCAGGTGCGCGGCATGGCGGTTGTCCCACCACACGGTGCGGTTGTCGGAGGCGCCATAGACGATGGTGTGGCCGACGTCGGGCGTGAACAGCCCGCGCTCGATCAGCTGGACCAGGTCGTCGTAGCTCAGCCAGGTGCAGAGCATCCGCGGGTTCTGCGGTTGCGGGAACGACGAACCGATACGAATGCTCACGGTCTCGATGCCATAGCGATCGAAGTAGAAGCTGGCGACATCTTCGCCGTAGCATTTGGACAGCCCGTAGTAGCTGTCGGGGCGGCGCGGGGAGTGGGCGTCGATGCGCTCGTCTTGGCGGTAGAAACCGATGGTGTGGTTGGAGCTGGCGAAGATGATGCGCTTGACGCCATGCTTGCGCGCCGCCTCGTAGACGTGGAACACGCCGCAGATGTTGGGGCCGAGGATGTCTTCGAAGGAATGCTCGGTGGACACGCCACCGAAGTGGATGATGGCGTCTACGCCTTCGACCAGGGCGTGGACCGCTGCCTTGTCGGCGAGGTCGCAAGCCACCACCTCTTCATGCGGGCCCGCGGCAGGTGCCATCGGGCTGATATCGGAAAGGCGCAGGACCTCGGCGTAGCCTTGCAGGCGTTCGCGAAGGACCTTGCCCAGGCCGCCTGCGGCTCCGGTGAGCAGCAGGCGATTGAGGGGAGTTGGGGTCATGGCCGGCTCGTTGTTAGTTGTTGTAGGTTGTCGTATGACTGGGCTGAATTATCGGCAGCGGGTTCCAGAGTTGTCAATGTTAATTCTGTGACCCTGTATGCCTCATTACGGCAAACCCGCACCTACAGGCTTCACGCGGTCCGTGTAGGCGCGGGCTTGCCGCGATGGGCCGCAAAGCGGCCCCCTATTACAACAACGACAACGGATAGTTGAAGATCAACCGGTTCTCATCAAACTCGTTGTTGCTGTAATCCCGGCGAATGCTCGAGTTCCGCCACTTCACACTCAAATCCTTGAACGCCCCGCTCTGGATCACATACGCAAGCTCGGTTTCCCGCACCCACTCCTTGCCATCGGTAACAGCACCGGTGTGCACATCCTGCCCGCTGATATAACGGTTCATCAGCGTCAAACCCGGCACCCCGACGGTGACGAAGTTGAAGTCATGCCGCACCTGCCACGAGCGTTCGTTGGCATTGTCGAAACTGGAGTTGTAGCTATCGTTGGCCAGCGTCCCGCCGCTGGTGCCATTGACCCGCATCCAGGTATCGCCATCGACTTTTTGCAGCCCAACCCAGAAGGTGTTGCCGCCATACTTGGCCGAGAACATCCCCGAGTAGGTCTTGTTGTCCAGCTGCCCGGCACGCTCGGAGCCGTCTTCATCGCCATGGAAGTAGCCCAGGTTGGCGCCCAGGGTCCAGTCACCCACTGGCTGGCTGTGGCTCAGTTGCAGGTATTGCTGCTGGTAGACGTCCTTGAGCACCGCATTCCACAGCCCGACCAGCGTGCGGTCCTGGTTGAACTTGTATTCGCCGCCGACGAAGTTGAAGCGGTCCGAAAGCGCCCCGCCATAGCTCATGTCTTCCATGCTCGCGTCATTGCGCGGGCTGTTGCCACGGAACTGCCCGCCATACAGCGTCAGCCCGGCGATCTCGTTGGAGGTGACCTGCCCCCCGCGGAACGTCTGCGGCAGCGAACGGCCGTCGTCGGAGCGCAGGATCGGCAGCACCGGCATCCATTCGCCGATCTTAAGCTCGGTCTTCGATATCCGCGCCTTGCCCGCCACCGCCAGGCGCCCAAAGTCATCGGCTGGGCGCCCATCGTCGTGGCGCGGCAGCAGCCCGGTGCCGTAGGTGCCGCCACCGCCATCAAGCTTCACCGACCACATGCCCAGCACATCCACACCGAACCCCACCGGCCCCTCGGTAAAGCCCGAGCGGGCATCGAGGATGAAGCTCTGCGTCCATTCCTCGGCCTTGCTTTGCGGGTTGCTGGGGTTGGTGAAGTTGCGGTTGATGTAGAAGTTGCGCAGGCCGAGCGTGGCCTTGGCATCCTCGGCAAAGCCCGCCGCCAGCGTGGTACCCGGCAGGCTGCCGAGCATGCCGACGCCGAGCAGGGCAAAGGGAAGGGTTTGGCAGATTCTCATTATTGTTGTGCTCCACAAAAGGGTGTGGCGGCCCGTCCACCGTGCACGCGCAAGCGGCCAGCGGTAGGGGCGGGTAGGTAACGGGCCGGTCACGGCCAGGGAGGGTGAAACGGGCTTACGGCCCTAGGTGGCCGCAGGTGACGAAATCGGGAAAGGTGCAACGCGGGGGTATAGCGCGATTGAAGTCGACATGGCGATCGTCCACGGATTGTTGTTTTTGTTATGCGTTGTCGTACAACTATGGCGATTTTTATCAAGTGGTGGTGGGGATGTCAACGCTTTGTGGTGTGATGAGGGTGTTTGGAGGCTTGGGTTTTTGGTGAATACGGAAAGCTGAGGCCTCTATTCCGGGGGCAAGGGATTTTTCTGGAGGTACTATGACTGAGGGCTTGAGTGCGTCAGTGCCTGTGAGATCGAGCGCCGCCCCCGCGGCGCTTCGCAGCACAAGGCTGCTCCTACATCCGTTTCGGGCCAGTCACGCCTGTGAAGGCGGCGCGCGACCGCCTTGTTTGTCCGGCTCAATATCGCGCCATGCGCCAGGGGGCCGCGCGCCAATGCCCCAGGAATAACTGGCCCGAAACAGATGTAGGAGCAGCCTTGTGCTGCGAAGCGCCGCGCGGGCGGCGCTCGATCTCACAGGCGCAGAAGCACTCAGGGCAGACTTCTGTGAACCCAGAGCAGCGCCTTGAATGCGGCTGGGAGCTCTCTATTCCAACCCCGCAAACACCTTCGCCAGCTTCGCCACCGCTACACGCATCTCGCCAGGCGTCAGCGCCGCAAACCCCATCAACAGGCCCGCATCATTCCTCGGCGATGCATACAAACTGCCGAGCCCCAACAGGTCGATCCCCGCCGCATGCGCCGCCCTCACTACCGCATCTTCCGGCAAGTCCTGCACGAAGTGGCAGGGCATCTGCAGCCCCCCGGCCGGAATGCTTGGCGCCAGAAACGCCCCCAAGTGCTTGTGCACAAGCTCTGCCAGCATGTCCCGGCGCGCGGCATACAGCGCCCGCATGCTCCGCACATGCGCCGTGTAGTGCCCGCCCTCCATGAACCGCGCCAGGGTCAGCTGGGCAATGGAGGCCGTATGCCCATCCTGCAGCGTGCGTGCATTGGTCATCGGCGCGACGAGAGCAGGTGGCAACAGCAAGTAGCCGATGCGCAGCCCGGCGAACAGCGACTTGGTGAACGTGCCGATGTACAGCGTGCGGTCATGCGGGTCCAGGCCCTGCACGCAGGCGGTCGGCCGGCCCTCGTAGTGGAACTCGCTGTCGTAGTCGTCTTCGATAATCCAGGCGCGCTGCTGCCTTGCCCACTCGATGGCCTGCAGGCGCCTGTCCAGCGACAATGTGGCGCCGGTGGGATATTGATGGGACGGCGTCAGAAACACCGCCCTGGCAGTGGCGGCCAACCGCGCCATGCGTTCCACCTGCAGGCCGTTTTCATCCACCGGCACGGGCACGCCTTCGAGGCCTGCTGCCGCGACGGCTTTGCGCGTGCCTTGGTAGAGTGGGTCTTCGACCAGTACCTGATCCCCTGCATCCATGAGCACCTGCGCGCATAGGCTAAGCGCCTGCTGCGAGCTGGTGAGGATCAGCACCCGGTCGGCAGACGCCTGCGCGCCCCGTTCAAGGTTAAGGTAGTCAGCGATCGCGCTGCGCAGGCAGGCCATGCCCTGTGGCGCACTGTGCTCCAATGCCTGGGTGCCAAATTCCTTGTACACCTGGCGCTCCAGCCTTTCCCAGACCGCCAGGGGGAAGTGCCGGGTCTCGGCTACTCCCGGTGCAAACGGGCGCGGCCCTTGGAAATTATTCACGCCCCCGCTCTGCAGCACGGCCATCGCCCGGCGGCTCAGTTGAGGTGGCTCATCGCAGCGCGTTTCGCGTTTTTGCTGGCGCCGTGGCAGATGCCGTGCGCGTTGCGAGACGAAGCTTCCGCTGCCCACCCGACGCTCGATGAAACCCTCGGCATGCAACTGGCTGTAAGCCGCCTCCACGGTATCCCGCGAGACGCCCAGCGACTGGGCCAATGGGCGTGAAGCCGGCAGCGATTTACCGACCGGCAGCGCGCCATCAAGGATCAATTGGCGAATCGCTCGCTGGATCCGCACATGCAACGACAACGCGCCGTGGGCCGGGTCGCTCATCCAGGCTTTGACCGATTGCAGTTGTGCATGTTTGAACATTGGTCTGGTTCGCTTGCAGAAAGTGGCGGGGCTATTCAGGCCATTCTATCGCTATAAATGCATCTGTTTTCAGACCATTCCCACATTGAAAGGGGTCCACGATGACAGTTGCACCAGCATTGATGTCAGTCCGCGAGTTGAAGCAGAGCGATTTCCCTCAATGGTCCGCCTATTGGGACCAGTACCAGGCGTTTTACAAAGTAGCGTTGAGCCAGGCCACCACCGAGCTGACCTGGGCCCGGTTTTTCGACCCGGCAGAGCCCGTGCACTGCGCCGTCGCCACGGACGGTGAGCGCATCCTCGGTTTCGTCCATTTTGTGTTCCATCGCTCGACTTGGGGGCGTAACGACTTCTGCTATCTGGAAGACCTGTACGTTTGCCCAAACGCGCGAGGGAGGCAGGTTGGCAAGCAGCTGATTGAGTTCGTTCAGGGCCAGGCACGGGAGAAACAGTGCGACCGGTTGTACTGGCATACCCAGGAAACCAACCAGACTGCACAGCGGCTGTACGACTGGATTGCTGAAAAACCGGGGGTAATCGAATACCGGATGGCGCTGCCTGCGTAGGGCACTGAGGCCAGCAAGAGACGAGATGCGCTTACACTGCACCGGCAAACGGTGCAGTGTAATGACGAATGTCTTTACCTGGAGCGATCGCCCATGGCATCCATCAACGTTCGTGTCGACGATGAGCTCAAGGTTCGTGCCTATCAGGAGTTGGAACGTCTTGGTGTTACACCCTCCGAGCTCATGCGCCAAACGCTGCAATATGTAGCCGAGCGGGGCAAACTGCCATTTCGGCCGGTGCTGATGACCGAGGAGGATGAAGACCTGATCGCGACCGTAAGCGAGCGGCTAGCCGCCCCGCAGCGCGTGAAGGTAGAGCTGGATGACCTATAGTCTCGAGTTCGAAGCAGCCGGCCTGCCAATCCTGTGGGAGCGGGCTTGTCCCGCGAATAGGGCCACGCGGAGCATGGCACCGGCTTCGCCGGTGTTCGCGGGACAAGCCCGCTCCCACAGGCCCCGCTGAATCACTAATGAATGCGTTGTTCTACGAGTGCGGTATTGCCGAGCGCGCGGGCGAAGCTGTAGCCGCTTTTTACACCCCATGGAGCCGCAACGCCCGCTTGGCACACTCCCTCCAGCTCATCTTCCGCTTGGCAGTTGGCCCCCGCTCAGCCACCTCTCGAGCCATTACCACCGGCATATCCCGCATCCTGACCCAAGGCTCACTCTGCCAATACAACAACGTTGCCGACACCCCACCAAGCCAACACATCTGCCCCAACTGCGGTACACCCTCGATATCATCAGCCTGCCTATCACGAAGCACCGCCACTACCTCATGGGTCAGCCACCAGCGCAGGTGCCGGTTCTCCGGAATAGGGTGATGTGCTAGCAAGGTATAGGCCCCGGACTCGCTGACCATGGTGGTCTGCTGGTACTGACCGTTGCGCAGTAACAGCAAGCTACGGTGCTGGTCTGTGTCGAGCTTTCGCATGCAGTGTTCGTCAAAGAAGTGACCGCTCAGGCGGCCGAGCGCAATTTCGAAGCTGAACGGTGCGCTTCATAGAAGCGTTTAGTAAAGAATAAAAAAGGCTGCCATTCGGCAGCCTTTTCGATGCTCAGCCCGGACAATCAGTCCCAGCTCAACGCCCCACCAGTCTGATACTCAATCACACGCGTCTCAAAGAAGTTCTTCTCCTTCTTCAAGTCCATGATCTCGCTCATCCACGGGAACGGGTTGGTGGTGCCTGGGTACTCTTCCTTCAGGCCAATCTGGGTCAGGCGACGGTTGGCGATGAACTTGAGGTAGTCCTCCATCATCGCTGCGTTCATGCCCAGTACACCGCGCGGCATGGTATCGCGGGCGTATTCGATCTCCAGCTGGGTCCCTTGCAGGATCATCTGGGTCGCTTCTTCTTTCATCGAGGCATCCCACAGGTGCGGGTTCTCGATCTTGATCTGGTTGATCACGTCGATACCGAAGTTCAGGTGCATCGACTCGTCACGCAGGATGTACTGGAACTGCTCGGCAACGCCGGTCATCTTGTTGCGGCGGCCCATCGACAGGATCTGGGTGAAACCGCAGTAGAAGAAGATGCCTTCCAGAACGCAGTAGTAAGCGATCAGGTTGCGCAGCAGCTCTTTGTCGGTTTCCGGGGTGCCGGTGTTGAATTCCGGGTCGGAGATGGCGCGGGTGTACTTCAGGCCCCAGGCGGCTTTCTTCGCGACCGACGGGATCTCGTGGTACATGTTGAAGATCTCGCCTTCATCCATGCCCAGCGACTCGATGCAGTACTGGTAGGCGTGGGTGTGGATCGCCTCGAAGGCCTGGCGCAGGATGTACTGGCGGCACTCGGGGTTGGTGATCAGGCGGTACACGGCCAGGGCCAGGTTGTTGGCAACCAGCGAGTCGGCGGTGGAGAAGAAGCCGAGGTTGCGCATGACGATGCGGCGCTCGTCTTCGGTCAGGCCGTCCATGCTCTTCCACAGGGCGATGTCGGCGGTCATGTTGACCTCTTGCGGCATCCAGTGGTTGGCACAGCCGTCGAGGTACTTCTGCCAGGCCCAGTCGTACTTGAACGGCACCAGCTGGTTGAGGTCGGCGCGGCAGTTGATCATGCGCTTTTCGTCAACGGCGACGCGGGCCGAAGAGCCTTCCAGC
>Ga0160461_1000546_pt1 | contig 24387 bp, 25 predicted proteins | sample HID1975I_E6MG_FD_108266 | JGI IMG/M metagenome (GOLD analysis project Ga0160461, IMG submission 108266) | Enriched soil microbial communities from UW Madison campus, WI, USA - HID1975I_E6 MG | ecosystem: Environmental > Terrestrial > Soil > Unclassified | place: USA: Madison, Wisconsin...
GCCGCCTTCCGATCGAATCATCTCCACGGTCTCTTCCGCGGCCGCCAGGGAACGGTCGGTGCAGATAACGGTTGCGCCTTCCCGCGCGAACCGGATCGCACAGGCTGCGCCGTTGCCCACTTGATCGGCGGCGGAAAACGAATGTCTTAAGGTGCCGGCGCCTGCAACCAGGGCCACTTTTGATGCCAAACGCATAGCCTCAACCCTCCCCGATCAGTCGCGCGTGAATTCGGCGCCGCCCTTGGGGCGGATATATCTAGGCACGGGCAGCCCGGCCTTCTTGGCCGCATCAAGAATCGAATCTTCGATGGCGCCCGCGTCGCGGATGTTGGCGAACTGGCCGTCGATGAAGTTGATGTTGGCGCCGAACACCACCATGAAACCTTCTGCCGGTTCCGTGGCGTCCTCGGGCACTGAAAACGTATGGACCGAGCCTCCGGGCTCGTACAGATAGCTGCCGGCCTTCTGCACGTCATCCGGGTACTCCAGGTAGTTCCACTGACCCTTGGTGGTATAGAAGTGGACGACGCCGGTATGGAAGTGCGTGGGCAAGCGCGTGCCCGGGGCGAACTTGCCGTACAGCACCCACACACCGTTCTCCCGGTCCAGAAACAAGGGGATGATCGATGAGCCCGGCGCGGCGCCCGGCACTTCAACGCCGTCTTCAATGTTGACGGTCAGCAGGCGATCTTGATGGGTGATGGTGTACGGAAGTGTCATGAGCGTTCCTGATGTTGATGAAGGGTCAAGACGGCGCCGCGGGCGCGCACGATTCGCGCAATATCAGCTGCGTCTTGATAACGATGCGATCGCCTTGGGCAGACGCCGTCTGGCGATCAAGTTGCTTTAAAACCAGTTGTGCCGCACAAGTGCCCACCGCCTCAAGATCCCAACTGAGCGAGGTGATGGCGGGGCTGAATAGCTGAGACAGATCGGTGTCGCCGATGCTGATCACGCTGATATCGTTGGGCACCGAGTCTCCGGTATGGCGCAGGGCTTGCAGCACGCCGGACAGGATCCTGGTTCCCAGGCAAACAAATGCCGTGGGGCGGTTCGCGTGCGACAACAGTGACATCGCCTCGGTGAAGGCGAACTGCATCGCGGAGCGTTCCGCCCGGATCAGCGCCGGGTCGGGCACGATTCCGCGCGCTTCAAAGGCCTGGCGAAAACCCGCAATACGTTCTTTACCGGTTCGTAGATCCGTGCCCGGCGTCAGCAGCGCAATGCGCGTGTGCCCCAGGTTCAGCAGATATTGCGTCGCCTGGAATGCGCCCGCCGCATGATCCACGTGGATACCGACGGACGATTCTCCGAACTCCCGGTCCAGCGCCACCACGGGCAGCTCTTGCGACAGCTTGTCGATGAGCTCGGCGGATTCCTTTTCGCAGGGGCCCAGAATCAACGCGTCGACGCGCCGGCCACGAAAGATGTCGACCAAGGACGCTTCGCGCCGCCTTTCGTTGTGGGTGCTTGCCACCAACAGTGAATAGCCTTCGGCCTGTAGCGCGGTCTCCGTCGCGGTGATGATGCGCGCGTACAGCGGGTTGGCCAGATCGGACACCAGCAGCCCGATCACGCCGGATGACTTTGTGCGCAGGCTTCTTGCCACGGCGTCCGGCCGATAGTCCAGGCTGCGCACCGCCTGTTCGACCGCCGCGATGGCGGCTTCGCTGACTCGTCCGGTTCGGTTCAGCGCGCGCGACGCCGTGCCCAGGGAAACCCCGGCTTTCTTGGCGACGTCGCGGATGGTGACTCGGGCGATTGGGTCTTTCATGATTGTGGTTTTGTCTGTGCCGAAAGTGGCTAACATACACCGTCTTCGGCACTGGGCCGGCTAGGTTCGCGGGCGTATCGGCGCGGACCCATCCCACGATGCGCAAGCTTCTCTGATCTCGTCGAAATATTCGCCTTTGCCGCCCTTCATTTCTGACACCTCGATCATGCCGCTGGGCAAGTCAGGATGAACGAAGTAGGCAAAGCGGCCGCGCAAGCCCATTCGTCCGCCGTGCCCTTCCTCGTAGCCGCTGCTGAGCAATCGGCCACAGAACTCGTCGAAATGATCCAGTGTCCAGAACGCCACGTGCTGCGCGCACTCGCCACTGTTGCGCAGCGAATCCAGATAGAGCGACGGCGCGTCATCGCGTTGCTGGATCAACTCGATTTGCAGGTCGCCTGAATTCGCCAAGGCAATGGACAGGCGCGGCGGTTGCGACACCTGGCCGCGATACCGGAATTCGGTGGTGCCGACCTCTTCCTTGTAGAACCACGGGCCAACGCCAAGCACCTCGGACCAGTGTTTCATGGCTTTTTCTATGTCGCGGACCACATAGCCCACTTGCCGAACGCCACCAAAAATTCTGCTCATGAATGTTCCTTAGTTCATGTGGGCGCCGCCGTTGATATCCAACGTCGTGCCGGTGATGTAGCTGGAGAGGTCGCTGGCCAGGAACAGGCACCCGCCGGCCACTTCGTGCGGGCGTCCGGCCCGGCGCAGCGGCCAGACTTGGGCGGCGTCGTCCTTGCTTTCATCCGAGCGCCCGGTGCGCGAGAAATCGGTGGTGATCAGGCCCGGTGCAATCGCGTTGGCCCGGATCTTGTGCTCGCCGAATTCCTTGGCCATGGCGCGGGTAATGCCTTGTACGCCCGCTTTGGCCGCGCAGTAGTGCGCGCCGCCGAAAATGCCGCCGCCGTTCTGCGCCGACAGCGATGAAATCGAGATGATGCTTCCCGCCGCGCGCTGAATCATCAATGGGATGACGGCTTGGCTCAGGTTGAAGACGCCGGTCAGGTTCACGCGCAGGATGCGTTCAAAATCCGTGGGGGTGATGTCGCGAAACGTGGCCTTCTGCGTGATCGCCGCATTGTTCACCAGCACGTCGACCCTGCCGCCCGACCAGGCCGCGATCTGGTCAACGGCGGCGCGGCATTGCTGGTCGCTACCGACGTCACAGGCCAGCGCCAGCAGTTGGGCGGGCGCAGCGCCCAGGTCCGCCGCGCTTTCCCGTATGCGGGCCTCGTCCAAGTCCAGGATGGCCACGCGGGCGCCATGCTCCAGGAATAACCTGGCGGTGGCTTTGCCGATACCTTTGGGATGCGCGGCCCCCGAAATGACGGCAACGCGGTCTTGTAGCAGTTTCATCAAAGTCTCGTTTCGGGAAGCAGGCGACGAGACCACTCGCCGCCAAGATGGGAAAAACGCCTACTGCGGCTGAATGCCGGCCTCTTGCGCAACCGCGCGCCAGGCTTCGATGTCGGCGATGTTCGCCTTTTCATGAGCGGGTCCGGACACGTAGTTGGCCGAGATACCCAGCCCAAGCAGCTTGGCGATCACGTCCTGCTCTTTCAGGACCTTTTCCAGGGTGCTGGACAAGCGTTCGACGATGGGCTTGGGCGTGCCTGCTGGCACGTACATGGCCCAGTTCAGGTCGCGATCAAAGTCGATGCCCTGTTCCTTGTAGCTGCGGATATCCGGCGCGCTGGGGGAACGCTTGGTACAGACCGCAAGCCCTTTCACCTTATGCTGCGTCACCATCGGGGTGGCCGTTGCCATGTCGACGAAACCAAGATCGATGTGCCCGCCCATGACGTCGGTCATGATCTGCGTGGTTCCCTTGTAGGGCACATGCTGCATCTGCAGCTTGCCCTTCTGCACCAGAATCTCGCCGCAGAAATGGCCGGTGGAGCCGACGCCCCAGCTTGCGTACTGCACTGGGTTTTTACGAGATTCCGCCAGCTTCCTGAGCCCCTCGTTGTCGTTCGCGGGAAAGTTGTTGTTGGCAACCACCATGATGGCTGAGTTGCCGATGGCGCCCAGCGACGTGAAACTCTTGATCGGGTCGTACGGCAGTTCCTTGTAGACCAGGGGCGAAAGAATGTGCGTGGTCATGCCGCCGATCGTGATCGTGTAGCCATCAGGCGCCGAGCGGGCAACCATCGCGATGCCGATCGTGCCGCCCGCGCCGGGCTTGTTCTCGACGATGACGGGCTGCTTCAGTTCGGCCGAAAAGCGCTCCGCCAAGATACGGCCCAAGGTGTCACCACCCCCGCCTGCCGAGAACGGCAACAGCATGCGGATCGGACGATTCGGGTAGTCATCGGCATGAGCGGCGCCCATGCCGAACACGGCAAGCATCGCGGCTGCAACGGACAGCTTTTTCATTGTTGTCTCCTGGGATTTATCTAATAGGTATTTTTTGGCCACCCGCCTCCTGAACGGGATAACCGGTACCGCTACAGCAACCCGAGCGAGCGCAGCTTGGCGTTCTGACAGGTGTACGGACGCTCGCAAATAATCTTGGCGGAGTCGGGCGCGAATTCGAACGTCGCTGCCATGCGGACGCGAAACTTGCGCCCTGTCGGCTCGTAGGTCTTGCCGTCGACGGTGAACGGCCCGGCATGCGTGCCGGACAGCCAGAACTCCACCAGGACGATATCCGTCCCGTCGGCCGCGCCGACCGCGATGATCTCGTTCTTCAGATCTGGAAACGAGGCGCGCGACGAATGGAAGTACCCCATCACTTCGCGTTCACCGTCGAAGACGGCGCCGCTTGAATGCATCTCGTACCGGGGGTGCTCAAAGGTATCGATGACCTTGTCCCATTCCTGGACACATTCCAAGGCCATGTGGTCTACGACGGTTTTTACCCGTTCAGCCTGCAACTCGGTGTTCATAACAATCCTATTTGTGGAAACGTTTCCGCAAATTATGGATGCAAGGATTGCCTAGAAAAAGCTAGGGATTACGATAATTAGTGGAAACGATAACGCATCCAAGGCAGCCGAGTCGGTACTCGGCGCCTGGCTGCCTGAAGGATGGGTGGGGCGGAAAAGGATTTGTGCGGCTCGCCATGCCGCGGGAGCGCGCCGAGTCGACGCTAATTACCGTTTCCGCTATTCGGAAACGCGCGGTTCTCGATGCAGCATCACCACATGCGGCGAGTCGTGCCAGTGCGGATACCGTTCCAGCACCGCCGGGTCATGCCCCGGCACCACATGCTGCTCGGACCGCGCCGCGCCATACAGCTTCGCATAGCCCGACAGCATCTGCGCCGTGTTGTAGACAATCGGAAACGGCCGCCCCTGCCCCATGTTCTCGTAGTAGTGGCTGGCGTCCGACGCCAGCACCACCCAGCCGCGTTCGGTATGCACCCGCACGGCCTGCAAGCCTTTTGTGTGGCCACCGATATGCAGCAGTTCGATGCCCGGCAGCAAGACTTCGTCGCCATCATGGAATTGCACCCGATTTTCGTAGACCCGCCTGACCAGCGTGACCACGTCTTCCACCGCATAGGCATGGCGCAGCGGTTCAAAGCACATGCAGCGGCCGGTGGCGTAGTCCAGCTCATCGTCCTGCACATGAAAGCGCGCCTGCGGGAGCCGATCCAGATTGCCCGCGTGGTCGTAGTGCAGATGGGTCAGCACCACATGCTGCACGTCTTCGGGCTGCACGCCCAGCGGCGCCAGCGCGGCGATGGGGCATTGGATCAGCTCGCGCCGCCGCGTGCGCGCCATGTCCGCGTTGAAACCGGTGTCGACCAGCACGACGCGGCCCGCGCCACGTATCAGCCACACGAAGAAATCCATGGGCATATCGCCGTCGTGGGGGTCGCCGCCCAGGAAGTTGTCGCGCCGTTGGCGCGGCATCCGGGCGTAGCGGATGGCGTAGACCTCGTACTCGGGAAGCGTGTTTTGCATCGCCAGGCTCGCTTCAAATGCCCAGATAGGCTTTCTGCACGAAGGGATCGGCCAGCAAGTCGGCGCCCTTGCCGCTGCGCACCACCTCGCCGTGCTCGAACGCATAGGCCTGATGCGCCAGGCGCAGCGCCAGCCTTGCGTTCTGCTCCACCAAAACAATGGCGATGCCGCTATCGCGGTTGATGCGCTGGATGGCGTCCGCGATCTCGGCCACGACCTTGGGCGCGATGCCCAGGGATGGCTCGTCCAGCATCAGCAAGCGGGGCTGCGCCATCAACGCGCGTCCGATGGCCACCATCTGCTGTTCACCGCCAGACAATGAACCCGCCAACTGCGCGCGCCGCTCCTGCACACGCGGAAACAGCGTGTAGATCTCGTCCAGCCGCGAACGGACGCGAGCACGAGACCGGACGCCATGCGCGCCCGCCATCAGGTTGTCCAGCACGGTCATGCGACCGAACAAGCGCCGCCCCTCTGGCGACAAGGCCAAACCGGCGGAAACGCGCGCCGCCGAACCCAGCCGCGCGATGTCGCGCCCTTCGAACAGAATGCGGCCGCCCGCCGCCGGGGCCAGGCCGATCAAGGCCTTCAGCGTAGAGCTCTTGCCCGCGCCATTCGAGCCGACCAGCGCCACAATCTGGTCCTGTTCAACCGTGAAGCTGATGCCGCGCACCGCTTCCAACGGCCCATAGCGGACCTTCAGGTCCTGGACTTCAAGCATGGGCATAGTCGGGCGCTCCCAGATAGGCTTCGATCACGGCGGGGTTATCGCGGATGGCTTGCGGCGTGCCCTCGGCAATTTTTTCTCCTTGGACCAGCACCACGATGCGATGGCTAAGCTCCATGACCAGCGCCATATGATGTTCCACCAGGAGCATCGTCAGCCCTTCTTCGGATTGCAGTCGGCGCAGCAAGCGCCCCAGCTCATTGCATTCTTCGTGGTTCAGGCCAGCCGCCGGCTCATCCAGCAACAGCATGCGCGGACGGCAGGCCAGCGCGACGGCGATACCCAGCTTTTTCTGCAAGCCATAAGCCAGTGACCCCGCCGCCGCGTCGCGCCAGGGTTGCAGATCAAGCAGCGTCAGCAGCCGGTCGACTTCCTGCGTGACTTCGGACGCTGACAGCAGGTCCTGCTTGCGTCCCGCCAGACGGCGCAACCAGGAATGGCGCACGCGCGACAGCATGCCGCGCCGGATGTTCTCGGCGACGGTGACTTCGGGATACGTCGAGGTCGACTGGAACGTGCGCGCCAGGCCCAGCACCACCACGCGGCTGGGCGGGCCCCCGGATATATCGCGGCCGTCGAAGTGGACCGTGCCGGCGGATGGCGGCATGGTGCCGCTGATGACGTTGAACGCCGTCGTCTTGCCCGCTCCGTTGGGGCCGATCAAGCCGACGATTTCACCCTGGGCGACGGCAAAGCTCACATCGCGCAAGGCCGCCAGGCCGCCAAAGCTGCGCGACAGGCCCTGTACCTGCAATAAAGGCTGGCTCATGGGGACTCCTTGTGCCGGCGCGCCTGCCACGGCCCCGGCAAACCGGCAAGACCCGCCGGCAGAAAACGCAGGATGAGGATCAGCGCGGCGCCATAGAAGATGTGCTGCGTTTGCACCGCGCCCCGAAACAGCTCGGGCAGAGGCGTCAGTACCATCGCGCCGATCAATCCGCCCCATACCGAACGGCGCCCGCCGATGACCAGCATGATGATGAAGCCAATGGAAATACTGACGTTGAACGATTCGGGTGACACGTAGCCCACGTAACGCGCCTGCAAGGCCCCGCCCACCGACGCCAGCGCGCAGCCGGCGACGAAGGCGCAAAGCTGGATGCGGCGCACACTTAAGCCCGTGGATTCCGCCAACGCCGGGTTCTCCGCGACGGCATCGATGGCATGGCCGAAGGGCCGCCTGGCCACTGCGTTCAAGAGCGCCACGGACCCCAGCGCCACGCAGAGCGCCAGGCCGTAGAAGCTGGCGCGCGTATCGAACACCACACCCAGCAACGCCGCCGGCTGGATACCGGCAATGCCATTGGCGCCGCCCGACCACGACGAGCCATCCAGCAGGATCAAGCGCACCAGTTCCCCGAATGCAAACGTGACCAGCACGAAGTACACGCCCTTCAGGCGCAGGATGATTGCGCCCAGCACCAGAGCGACCAAGGCGGTCAGCACCACGCCGGCCAACGTGGACGGCAAGAAGCTCCAGCCCAACAGGCGCGCGGCCAACACCGAGCCGTAAGCACCCAGCGCGACGAAGGCGGCATGTCCTAACGACAACTGCCCGCAGCGCGCGATCAGCGCCAGCCCGTTGACGATCAGCACGTTCAAGCAAGTCAGGACCGCCAGGTGCTGCACGAACGGCCCCGCGAACCAGGGCGCGACCGCCGCCGTGGCCAGCGCGGCCCACAACAGCCAGCGCCAGGGCGCGGGCCGCGCCACGTCGGCTTGTAGCGAAAGTTCCGTCATGGCTTATGCCTCCCCTCGGCCAAGCAGCCCTTTGGGCCGCACCACCAGCATCACGATCACGACGGCGAAGATCAGCATGTCCGCCGTGCTGCTTTCAAACATCAGACTGCCGTAGCTTTCGGCCAGTCCCAGCGCCAGGCCCGCGACCGCCGCGCCGGGGATGCTGCCCAGCCCACCCAGGATGACCACGATGAACGCCTTGAGCAGCGGCGTGGCGCCCACGAAGGGCGACACCGAGAACAGCGGCGCCATCAATGCGCCCGCCACCGCCGCCAGCCCCACGCCCAGCCCGAAACCCAAGGGGTAATAGATGCGCGAACGGATGCCCTGAATGCCGGCGATTTCAAAATCCTCGACTACCGCGCGCAATGCGCGCCCCGGGCGAGAATGCCGCAGAAAGCCATACAGCAAGGCCAGCGCCAGCAAGGCGAACACCACCACATACACGCGCGACAGCGGGATGACCAGCTTGCCCATGCGCGCCGTGCCCTGGGCGACGGCGGGCATGGACAAGGGGTCGGGGCCGAAGAACATCAGGGCCAGGTTCTGCAGGATCATCGCCAGGCCGATGGTGGCGATCATGCCGTTCAGCTCATCCCGCCGAAACGGTTTGAGCACGCCCCATTCCAGCACCGCGCCGCCCGCCACCGCCAAGGCGAAGGTGAGCGCCACGGCGGGCAGGAAGGTAAAGCCCGCCTGGGTCGTCAGGTAATAGGCGCCAAACGCGCCCAGCATGTAGAACTCGCCATGGGCGAAGTTCACCATGCGCATGACGCCGAACACCAGCGTGAAGCCCACGGCCATCAGCAGGTACAGCAGCCCCACGATCAAGCCGTTGATCGTGGCCTGCGTCAATAAAATGCTCCAATCCACGTGGCTTCCCCCGCCGCGCTAGCGGCATCCCTCGACGGTGCAGCGCGCGCGGATCACCTCGCGGCCATCCTTGACCTCGGCCACGTAGAACGGCGCGTTCAATTGGTGGTTGATGCCGTACATGGCCTGGCCCGTCCAGCTCAGCTTGCCCAAGGACCCTTCAAAGCCGTCCAACTTTTCCAGTTCGGCGCGCACGCGGTCGGTATCTTCCACGGTGCCGGCGCGGCGCATGGCCTCGAACAACATGTTGGTGCCGTCATAAAAAGCCGGGCTGAAGCCGTTCATCGCATGCTTGTACTTCGCGGCGTAGCGCTCGGCGTAGGCCTTGGTGGCCGGCAGTTCCGGATCGATCGGCGTATGCACCAGCATGCCCTCGGTGGCGGCTTTACCGGCCACGTTCACGATCTCTTGCGTGGCGGGGCCGCCGGTGCGCACGATGCGCCCTTCAAAGCCCAGTTCGCGCGCCTGCTTGACGATCAAGCCCGCCGTGGTGGGCGAATTGCCGTCCAGTTCGATGGCGTCAATGCCGCGCGCCATCATGCGGGTCAGCACGGGCACGAAGTCGACACGGTCGCGTTCGAAGAATTCCTTCACGGACAAGGCCGCGCCCGCCTTCTTGTACGCGGCTTCCAAGTCCAACGCGATCTGCTGCCCCGTCTCGTCGTTGGGAAACAGTGCGCCCACCTTGCGCAACCCCTGCGACTTGACCAGCCAGTCGATCTGCGGCTGCGACACTTCAGCGGTGGTGACGTTGGGGCGGAAGGTATAGGGCTTGTCCGCGGCCAATGCCTTGGCGGTGAAGCCCAACGTCATCACGATCACCTTGTTCTTTTCGGTCATGGGCTGAATCGCCAGCACGGGCGCCGACCCCACGGGGCCGATCACGTAGCGCACCTTGTCTTCGAACACCAGGCGGTTGGCCACCGTAACCGCTTCGTTGGCCTGGTATTTGTCGTCATAGGCCACGACCTGCACGCGGTACTTCTTGCCGCCCACCTCCAGCCCGCCGGCCTCGTTCACCTGGTCCGCCGCAATCTCGGCGGCGTTCTTCATGCCCTGCCCCCAGGCGGCGCCCGCGCCGGAAAGCGTGACCAAGGCGCCCAGCTTCAACGTGTCTTGCGCCTGGGCGGCGGGAATTGCGGCCAAGGCGAAGATGCCGGCCAGAATGATCGGATAACGCATGATGTCTCCTGAGGGGTCGCGGGCATGGGCTGCCCGTCGGTGATGCCTGCGCTACAGGCGGGCGATGGCGTCCAGCACCGGCAGGACATAGCCGCGAAACTGCTGGGGGTTTTCGCTCATGGGGAAATGCCCCAACTCGCGCATGATGGTGACCTGCGCGCCGGGAATGCTGGCGGCGGTGCGCAGGGTGTCCTCCGGCGTGCAAGAGAAGTCGTATTCCCCCGTCAGCAGAAAGAGCGGGCAGCGATCGGTGCGGATGCCATCCAGCCGGCCCCGCAAATCGCCATCCACGCGATAGAAGTACAGATCACCGCGAAACACGCCAGGACCACCCTGCATGTACTGCCACAGGGTTTCGTGGCGATAGACCTCGGGTGACTGCGGTGCAACCAAGCCGGACACCAGCGCGGCGCAGACCTCGCCGCCATGGACGTCGCCGCGATGCAGCCACGACGTGTCGTACCAGGGTTCCTGGAAGTCGGCCGCTTCCACCCCGATCAGCGCGCGAAAGCGATCGGCGTGCTGATGCGCAAGCTGCAACACGATGCGCCCACCGATCGAACAACCGATCAACGCGGGGCGGTCCAGCGCCAGGGCATCGCAAAACGCCATCACGGTTTCCACATAGCGTTCGGTGGACAGGCGATATTCCTCGTCCTGCCAGCCGGGCGGCGGGTAGGACTTGCCGTGCCAGGGCATGTCGAAAGCGATCACGCGATAACGCGAGGTGATGTCCGTATCGCACATCATGTGGCGGTACTGGCGGCTGTCGGCGCCCGCGGTATGCAGGCAGACCAGCGGGATGCCCTCGCCCGCTTCTTCGAAATAGACACGGCAGGGCTGGCCCGCGATTTCAACCGACACATAGCGGCCAACGATGGGTTCCAGCGCGGCGCTCATGCTTGCGCCTCGCGGCCGGTGGCCAGCAGGTCCTTGATGAATTGCAGGTGCGCCATCAGGGGTTGAAGATTGCCTTCAATGGCTAGCTCGCCGCGCTTGCTAAGCGCAAAGATGTCATGCCAGCCCGCGTCCGGCACGGCTTGCCAGAAGCGCGACCAGGCCTTGGCGGATGCGCGCAGGGACACGTCGCACGATGGCAGCGGCGCGGTGGGCGCGTCGGCGGCGGTGACACGGCCGTCGCGAATGCGGACAAGCAGTGGCGCATCGCCGAAGCGCAGCAGCAGGTCCATATTGACCTGACGCGGCCGCGAGAACGACTGCGCGCAACTGCGGAATCGATGCGCAAGCTGCGCGTCCAGGGCGCCTTGCGCCGGCATAGCGTTGGTTTCCATTGTCTCTTCCTGCCTATGCGGCTCTTGTATGTTCGTTTCATGTGTTCTTATACACAGAACGCTTATTCTTTCTATAAGAACATTCTAAGGATTGAAATCTCCCCGTGTCAACACGGGGAAAATACGAGCGAAACGCTATTGCGGGTCCAGTACCCGGCAATCATCCGCGAGTGTCAGCGGGCAGTCCGTCAGGTCCTGCAAGGTGGCAAAGCGCAGCCCCGCCACCATCGCTATCACCCGCATGGCGCCCGGCAGCACGTCGATGATCGCCAGGTCGGAATAGATGCGGTCCACCACGCCCGCGCCGGTCAGCGGGTAGGTGCATTCGCGCACGATCTTGGGCTGCCCGTCTTTGGTGACGTGCTCCATCGTGATGTAGACCTGGCGGGCGCCGGCAACCAGGTCCATCGCGCCGCCCACGGCCGGTATCGTGCCCGGCGCGCCGGTGTCCCAATTGGCCAGGTCACCACGCGCCGACACCTGGAATGCGCCCAACACCGTCAGGTCCAGGTGACCGCCGCGCATCATGGCGAACGACACCACGTGATCCGTGATGGATGCGCCCGGCAACAAGGTCACCGCTTCCTTGCTGGCGTTGATCAAGTCCAGGTCCAGCGGCGCGTCGGGGTCTCCCGGCCCCATCCCGACGATGCCGTTCTCGGTATGCAGGATCACATCGCGGCCGGCCGGCAGGAAGGCCGACACCAAGGTCGGAATGCCGATGCCCAAGTTGACGTAGGCGCCGTCCGGAATGTCCGCCGCGACCAGGCGGGCAATCTGCCGCCGATTGAGCTTTTCATATTCCATGGTTGTCTCCCACCTGCACCACTCGCTTGACGAATATGCCTGGCGTCATGACGTGTTCGGGCGGGATGCCGCCCAACTCCACGATGTGGTCCACCTGCGCCACCGTGGTGGCGGCGGCCATGCACATCACCGGTGCGAAGTTTCGGCCGGCGTAGCGGTATACCAGGTTGCCCCAGCGGTCCGCCGTGCGCGCCTTGACGAACGCGAAGTCGCCCTTCAGCGGCGACTCCAGCACGTAGCCCACGCCGTCGATCACGCGGGTTTCCTTGCCCTGAGCCAGCGGCGTGCCAAAGGCGGTGGGCGTGAAGAACGGCCCCAGCCCGGCGCCGGCCGCGCGCATGCGCTCGGCCATCGTGCCCTGCGGCACGCACTCCAGTTCAACCTTGCCCGCGCGGTAAGCCTCGGCGAAGGCGGCGGCGTTCGGGTTCTTGCGGTCGGACGAGCGCGCGAACGAGCAGATCATCTTGCGCACGCGCCCGGCTTGCACCAACTGGCTCAGCCCGCGTTCGCCATTGCCGGCGTTGTTGTTGACGATGGTGAGTTCGCGCGCGCCTTGCATCAGCAGCGCGCACACCAGCTCGGTGGGCACGCCCGACGCACCAAAGCCGCCGATCAAGATGACCGCGCCGTCCTGCACGTCCGCCACCGCGGCGGCCAGCGTATCGAATGTTTTATCCAGCATGGAATTCCTTTTTCCTGGTTGGGAAGCGGCCCCATCAGCGCGTGGAAGGGCCGCCCAGAATGGCGGTGGACTGGCTGGACAAGGTGCCGCCGTTGCCATGCACCAACGCGATGTCCGCACCCGGCACCTGCCGTTCACCCGCCTGCGCCCGCAACTGGCGCACGGCCTCGATCACCAGGAAGATGCCGTACATGCCGGGATGCACGCACGACAAGCCGCCGCCATTGGTGTTCACCGGCAGCCGGCCGCCCGGCGCGATACCGCCGCCTTGCACGTAGGCCCCGCCCTCGCCCTTCTTGCAGAACCCCAGGTCTTCCAGGAACAGCAGCGTGTTGATGGTGAAGGCGTCATAAAGCTCCGCCACGTCCACGTCGGCCACGTTCAGGCCGGCCATGGCCAGCGCGCGCTTGCCAGACTCGGCCGCCGCCGTCACGGTCAGGTCTTCCATGGATGAAATCTGGCGGTTCCACACCGCGGTGGCGCTGCCCAGCACGTAGACGGGCGGTTGCCGTAGTTGGCGGGCGCGGTCGGCGCGAACCATCACGTAGGCGCCGCCGCCGTCGCTGACCAGGCAGCAGTCGCGCACGGTCAGCGGGTCCGACACGGGCCGAGAGCGCAACACGTCTTCGATCGAGAGGGGCTCGCGCATCGCGGCCTCGGGGTTCAGGGCCGCCCAGGCCCGCGCGGCCACGGCCACCTCGGCCAGTTGCTCGCGCGTGGTGCCGTATTGGTGCATGTGACGGGCGGCGGCCAAGGCGTAGGAGGTGACCGGTTGCAAGGGCGAATACGGGTATTCGAACGGCTGCGGGTCCAGCAAGGTGCGCGCCTTGACGCCTTCCTTGCGGCCGAAAGTGGCCGTCTTCTGCGTGCTGCCGTAGCACACCAGCACCGCATTGCATTGCCCGGAGACCAGCGCCATCACCGAGGGCAACAGGTGCGAGACAAAGCTCGACCCGCCCAGCATGGTGGACTCGATGTAGCGGGGCCGCAGGCCCAGGTATTCGGCAACCGGCATGCTCCACATCGTGGCCGACGAACTACACGTGGCCAGGCCGTCGATATCCCGCATGGTCAGGCCGGCATCGGCGACCGCGCGCGAGGCGGCCTGGGCCAGCACTTCCATCTCGGTGTAGCCGTGCGCTTCGCCCAGGCCCGCATGTCCGACCCCGGCAATGGCGACCTGCCCGCGCATTGATTCCAGCGACATCATGCGGCCTCCACGGCGTCGAACACCACCAACGGCTGGGCCGCGTCGCGCAGCACCCGCGCCTTGACCGGCATGCCGATCCGCAACCGCTCAAGCGCCACGCCGTCCACCCGACTCATCAGGCGCACGCCTTCGTCCAGGTCGATCAGCGCCACGTTGTAGTCGCCGCCGGCCTCGGGCTTGCGCCGCACGATGCTGAAGGAATAGACCGTGCCGGTGCCGGCGGGGTCGGTCCACGCCAGATCCGTCGCGCCGCAGTGCATGCACAGCGTGCGCGGAAAGAACTGATGCCGGCCGCAAGCCGTGCAGTGCTGTATCTGAAAGCGGCCCTCGGCCAAGGCGGCAAAGTACTGTTCCTGCGGCCCCCGCGCCGTGGCGCCGGCCTGTTCCGTATGCATTGCTGTCTCCTCGATTTTTATAAGGACGCCGCGCCCGATGCGCGGCCCCCTGCTTTACAAGTCCGCGAAGCGCTTGCCTTGCGCCACCAGCCGTTCCAGCAGCGGCGCGGGTTGCCACAGTTCGCCGTGTACTTCATGAAAGCGCCGGATGGTGTCCAGCACCGCCGGCAAGCCTTGCTCATCCGCGTAGAACAGCGGCCCGCCCCGATACGCCGGAAACCCATATCCGTTGACATAGATCACGTCGATGTCGGACGCGCGGCGGGCAATCCCTTCTTCCAGGATGCGGGCGCCCTCGTTGACCAGGGCATACATCGTGCGCTGCACGATTTCCTCGTCAGTGATGTCGCGGCGCGCAATGCCGTCCTGACGGGCGCATTGTTCAATCAATGCCAGCACCTGCGGGTCTTCCAGCGGTTCGCGGCGACCGGCCTCGTAGCGGTAGAAGCCGCTGCCGGTCTTCTGGCCGAAGCGCCCTTGTTCGCACAGGCTGTCGGCCACGCGCGAATAGCGCAGGTGCGCGGGGCGCGTGGGCGCCATGCGCTTGCGGAAGGCCCAACTGATGTCCAGGCCCGCCATGTCCGCCATGCGCAACGGCCCCATGGCCAGCCCGAATTGCTGCAAGGCGCCATCCACCTGCGAGGGCGACGCGCCTTCCTCCAACAAGAAGTGCGCCTCGCGCGTGTAGGGGCTGACCATGCGGTTGCCCACAAAGCCATCGCACACGCCCACCAGCACCGGCAGCTTGCCCATTTGGCGCGCCAGCCGAAACACGGCGGCGATGACGTTGCCGTCCGTGTCGCGGCCTTGCACCACTTCCAGCAAGCGCATGACGTTGGCCGGGCTGAAGAAGTGCATGCCCAGCACCTGCGTCGGCCGGCGAGTAAAGCCGGCGATCTCGTTAATGTCCAGACGCGACGTGTTCGACGCCAGGATGGCCTGCGGTTTGCACACGGCGTCCAGCGCCGTGAAGATCTGCCGCTTGACGTCCATGTCCTCGAACGCGGCCTCGATCACCAGATCAGCATCGCGCAGCTCGGCCATGTCCAGGCTGGTACGTATGAGTGCCAGGCGCACTTCCACCTGCGCCGCCGTCAGCTTGCCCTTGGCCGCCGTCGCGGCATAGTTCTTGCGGATGGCCGACCAACCGCGCTCCAGGGCCTGCGCGTCACGTTCAACCAGCACCACGGAAAGCCCGGCATTGGCCAAGCTCATTGCAATGCCCCCGCCCATCGTGCCCGCGCCCACCACGCCTACCGTGGCGATTGGGGCTTCGGCCTTCCAGCCCTCTGGCAGTTTGACGGCGGCGCGCTCGGCAAAGAACAGATGGCGCTGCGCCTTGGACTGGCTGCCGTTGACCAGTTCCAGGAAGCGTTCGCGCTCATATGCCAAGCCTTCTTGCAGCGCGGTGTTGGCGGCGGTTTCCACGCAGTCGACGCAGGCCAGGGGCGCCACGCAACCGCGATAACGGCGGGCGGCTTCCGAGCGGGCGCGTTCGACCACACCCGGGTCTGCCAAAGCCGCCACCTTGCGCGCACCGAAGTTGCGTCCAGCCAGCGGCGCCTCGGCGTGCGCCAGCGCATAGGCGGCGGCGCGTTGCGGCAGGTCGTCGGCAAACACCTCGTCAAGCAGGCCCCAGTCCAAGGCGGTAGCCGTGTCGATGGCATCCCCTTGGGCAATCATCGTCAGCGCCCGCTCAACCCCAACGATTCGCGGCAGCCGCTGCGTGCCGCCCCCACCGGGCAGCACGCCCAGCTTCACTTCGGGCAGGCCCAGCGACGCGCCATCCAGCGCCACGCGATAGTGGCAACCCAGCGCCAATTCCAGCCCGCCACCCAATGCCGCGCCGTGTATCGCCGCGACCACGGGCTTGGTCGCCCCTTCAATCAACGCGATCACCGAGCGCAGTGTGGGTTCGCGCGTGGACATCGGCGTATTGAATTCGCGGATCTCGGCGCCGCAGCAAAAAAATCCGCCGTCACCCGCCAGCACCAGCGCACGCACGCTCTCATCCGCAAGGGCCGCTTGAATCGCGGCGTGCAGTTCAGCGCGCAGGGCCGCGCTCAAACTGTTGACCGGGGGATTGCGCAAGCGCACCATCGCCACACGGCCCGACTCCGTCCGTTCGGTATGGATCAGCATGGCGGCGTCACTCCAGTTCAACCACGATCTGACCTTCGTCCACCTCGTCGCCTTCGCCCACCAGCACGCGCGCCACGATGCCGCCGCGTTCGGCTTCGACGGGGATTTCCATCTTCATCGATTCCACTTTGATCACGCTGTCACCCGCATCCACACGCTGACCGGGACGCACACTGACGGCAACCACACGGCCCACCACGGGCGTTTCTACTTTGAACATCGTCTTCTCCTTGGATGCAGGGGTTCAACCCCTGCTGCTTAGCTTGCTTGGGTTGCTTACGTTGCTCAGGCCACCTGCTCCGCGCGTGTACCTTCCAGAATGCGGCTCACCATGCCGGTACAAACTTCGCCGGCGCCAAACGCCGGGTCGTCCAGCACTTGCAGCATGAATGGAATGTTGGTCTTCACGCCTTCGACGCGGAACTGCGCCAGCGCCTGTCTCAACAGCGACAAGGCCTCGTCGCGCGTTGCCGCGTGCGCGATCACCTTGGCCAGCATCGGGTCGTAATGGCTGGACACGCGGCAGCCTTCGGCGTAGCCCGTTTCCACGCGCACGCCGGGCAACTCGGGCGGGGTAAAAGTCCGCAGCACGCCCGGCGACGGCAGAAAGCGCACGGGGTCTTCCGCGTAGACGCGCGCTTCCAGCGCATGCCCGCGCACGGGCGGCACCTGCGCCAGCACGCTATCCATGCGCTCGCCTGCCGCCAGCCGCAACTGCGCGGCCACGATGTCGATGCCCGTCACCGCTTCCGTCACGGCATGCTCGACCTGCAAGCGGGTATTGATTTCCAGGAAGGAAAAGCCGGACTCCGGCGTGTACAGCATTTCAACGGTGCCGATCACGTCGTAGCCCAGGCCGGCCAGCATGCCTTCCAGCCGGGCCGCCATGTCTTGCACGGCGGCTCGGTCCAGCCCCGGCGCGGGCGCCTCTTCCAGCACCTTCTGATGCCGGCGTTGGGTAGAGCAGTCGCGTTCATACAGGCAGCGCACCTGCCCGTGGCGGTCCGCCAGAAACTGGAATTCCACATGCCGGGGGTTGCTCAGCAGCTTTTCCAGATACAGGTCCGATCCGCCGAAACTGCGCTCGGCTATCAGCCGCGCCCGCCCCCATTCGGCGTCGACGTCCTGCGGGCCATGCATGGGAATCATGCCGATACCGCCTCCGCCCGAGGCCGGCTTGATCAGCACCGTATAGCCCAGCGCTTGCGCGGCGTCGCGCACCGCATCAAGGTCACCACCCAGCACCGCGCTGCTGGGCGCCATCGGCATGCCCAACGCGGCCATCGCGTCACGCGCCTGCGTCTTGTGCCCCAGCATCCGGATCCAGCGCGGCGACGGGCCCACGAAAATCATGCCTGCCTGCTCCACGACCTGCGCAAAGTCCGCGTTCTCGGACAAGAAGCCATAGCCCGGATGCAGCGCGTCCGCGCCGGTCTCGCGTGCAACGCGCAGCAAGGTGTCACGGTTCAAATAGCTTTGCGCGGCGGGCGCGGGGCCGATTGGCACCGCCGCATCCGCTTCACGCAAATAGGGAAGATCGCGGTCCGCCTCGGAATAAACCGCGACCGATTCCAAGCCCAGCGCGCGCAACGCTCGGATGACGCGCCGGGCGACCGCGCCCCGGTTGGCCACAATGACTCGTTTCATATTGCGCTCCCGATGCGGCGTCACGGCCGATAGCCAAAGGCGCGCGGACCCGGTTCGCGCAAGGGCATCACCACGTCCACGAACTCTTCCAGCACCTGCCGCGTGGTGGCGGGGTCGATGATGTCTTCCACGACGAAGGCCTCGGCGCTGCGAAACGGCGAGGTCAGGCCGCGCACGCGGGCCTCGATCTCGCGCATCTTGGCCTCGGGGTCGGAGGCGGCCTCGATCTCGGCCTTGTAGGCCACTTCCAGCCCGCCTTCCACCGGCAACGAGCCCCATTGGGCTGAGGGCCAGGCATAGCGAAAATTGAAGCGGCCCGCGCTTTGGTGCCCGCCCGCCGCGACGCCAAAGGCCTTGCGCACGATGATCGAACACCAGGGCACGGTGGATTGCGCCACGGCGGTCAAGGCGCGTACGCCGTAGCGCATGGCGCCGGCCTTCTCGGCGTTCAGACCAATCTGAAAGCCTGGCACGTCCACCAGGTTCACGACCGGCAGATGAAAAGTTTCGGCCAGGTCCAGCAGGCGTGTGAATTTCTCGGCGGCGGGGCCGTCCCAGCCGCCGCCGTAGTGATAGGGGTCGCTGGCGAATACCGCCACCGGCCAGCCATCGATACGGGCCAGGCCCGTGATCACCGCCCTGCCCCAGCGCTTGCCGATTTCCATGAACGACGCCTCGTCCATCAGCGCCGACACGATCGGCCGCATCTTGTAGACGGCGCGCGGGTCACTGGGGATGGCGTTGCGCAGCCAGTCCAGGTCCGCGGCGGCGCTGCCGGGGCTTGACGCGCGCGGTGGCAGTTCGTGCACTGAGCGCGGCAGATACGACAGAAATCGCCGCGCCATGGCGAAGGCGTCCGCTTCCGAATCGGCTTCGTCATCCACCACCCCATTGCGGGTGTGAATGTCGCTGCCACCCAGTTCATTCTTTTCCAGGTTCTGGCCGATGCGCGCCACCACGGGCGGACCCGCAATGAAGAGCTGCGAGGTCTCGCGCACCATCACGGCGTAATGGCTGGCGGCCACGCGCGCGGCGCCCAGACCCGCCACCGACCCCAGGGCCAGCGACACCACTGGCACGGTGGCCAGGTTTTGCGCCATCAAGGGCCACATGCGCAGCTTGGGCAGCAAGGTGTGGCCCTTGATTTCGATATTGCGCACCGACCCGCCACCGCCCGTGCCGTCCACCAGCCGCAACAAGGGCAGGCGCAAGTCGTGCGCCATGCGTTCGGCCTCGACCAGCTTGTCGCCGACCGCGCCGTCGTTGGCGCCGCCACGCACGGTGAAATCGTCGGCGGCCACCACCACCGGCCGCCCCTCCACCTTGGCGCGGCCAATCAGCAGGTTTGATGGTGTCAGATCCGTCAAGCGCCCTTCGGCGTCGTACTCGCCGCTGCCCGTCAGCGCGCCCACCTCGCGAAACGAATCTTTGTCGACCATGCCGGTGATGCGTTCACGGACCGGCAGCTTGCCGCCTTCCCGATGCCGGCGCACCTTGGCCTCGCCCCCCATGCGCGCCGCCAGCTCTTTGCGCAGCGCCAGTTCTTGCAGTTCTTTATCCCAGGACACCTTGTGCTCCTCCCTGCTCATTGCGATGGCGGCGTGCGCCGCCGGTTCCGTCGACGCCTATTCAGTCGATCTTGATGTTGGCGCGCTTGATCAGCGCTTCGTTCTGCTTGAGCTCGTCGGCGATCTTCTGCCGGAAGGCCTGCGGCGATTGCGTGGACGGGTTGCCCTGCGCCGCCAGGCGCGCGCGCACGGTGGGGTCCTTGGCCACCGCCGCAATCTCGCGATTCAGCCGTTCCACCACGTCGGGCGGCGTGCCCGCGGGCGCAAAGATGCCCACCCAGAACGAGATGTCGAAATCCGGATAGCCCAGTTCGGCCACGGCGGGCACGTCCGGCAGGTCATGCCAGCGATCGGAGGTGGACACGGCAAGCGCGCGCAACTTGCCGGCCTTGATGAGCGGAACACCCGACAAGGTGTCGAAGCCGAAGTCGACCTCCTTGGACAGCAAGCCCGCCTCCATCGGCGCCGCGCCCCGGTACGGCACGTGCAGCATCTGCACGTCGGACATGGCGGCAAGCTGCGCGCCGGCCAGATGCATCAGGTTGCCGTTGCCGGCCGAGCCATAGCTGATGGTATTGGGCTTGCTTTTCGCCAGCGCCACCAGCGATTTGACGTCGGTCACGCCCGCCACGCGCGGGTTGTCGGCGTTGATGGTCAGGATGAAGGGCACCGACACCACGGTCGTCACCGGCGCGAAATCCTTCAAGGGGTCGTACTGCAGATCCTTGTAGAGCAAGGGGTTGACGGTGATGGAACTGGAATTGCTGACCAGGATGGTGTAGCCGTCCGGCTTGGCTTGCGCCACGGCGCGCGCCGCGATCATGCCGTTGGCGCCGGTCTTGTTGTCCACCACGAACGACTGCCCCATGCGCGTGGATAGCGCTTCGCCGACGATGCGCGCCACCGTGTCAATGGTGCTGCCGGGGCTGAAGCCCACAACGAACTTCACCGGGGCGTTGGGATAGTCCGCGGCGCTTGCCGCGATGGGCGCGGCCGTGGACAACGCAATCGCACCTGCTGCCAGCCATGTTGAAACTGTCATGATGTGTCTCCTCCGAGGTTGCCTGATGCCGTGCCCCGCACTGCTTTGGCGCGGGGCTACGGACGCTTGGGTGCGCGGTTGCGCTTACTGCTGGGCGACGGCGCCAGACGCCTTGACGGCCTGGCCCCACTTCTCCTGCTCTTGCCCCATGAAGGCGGCGAACGCCTGTGGCGTGCTGTTGACCACTTCACCACCCATGGCCTCGATGCGCGTTTGCATGGCCGGCGTGGCGACGATCTTGGATACGTCCTGGTAGATGCGTTGCGCCTGGGCCTGCGGCATGGATGCCGGCGCCAGCAGGCCAAACCAGGTGGCCGCCTCGAAGCCGGGCATGCCCGCTTCCGCGAAGGTCGGCACATCGCGCAGCGCCTGCACCCGCTTGCCGTTGGCCACCGCCAGCGCACGCAGCTTGCCGGATTCAATCAAGGGCAAGGCCGACGTGATCGTGGCCAACATCATCTGCACCTGCCCACCCGCCAGGTCCGTGAAGGCCGGCGCATCGCCTCGGTACGGCACGTGCGTGATGCGCGACTGCGTGGCGATCTTGAACAGTTCCCCGCTAAGGTGCTGCGCCGTGCCGTTGCCGGGCGACGCGAAGTTGACCGACGCGCTGTTCTCCTTCAAGTACGCCAGGAATTCCGGCAGCGTCTTGGCAGGAATGCCAGGGTTGACCACGAGCACCAGCGGCACCTTGGTCACCAGCGTGATGGGCGCGAAATCCTTGACGGGGTCGTAGTTCAGTTTGCTGTAGAGATGGCCGCTGATCGTGTGAGCGGACGTGGTCATGAAGAGCGTGTAGCCATCGCCCTTGGCGCGTGCCACCGAACTGGCGCCGATGGTGGTGCCCGCGCCCGCGCGGTTTTCCACGATGACGGTCTGGCCCCAGCCTTGCGTGAGCTTTTCCGCCACGGCGCGCGCCACCACGTCGGTGGCCCCGCCCGCGGGATATGGCACCACCATCGTCACGGGTTTCGAAGGATAGGAATCGGCCTGCGCCGTTCCCGCGAACAGCGCCGTGGCACATGCCAGGGCGCACACCCAATTGCGTTGCATCGAGAGGTCTCCTCTTGTCATCGAATGACGGTTTGTTTATTCTTATCGTTCCAGTAGACAGAACGCTTATTCTATTTTATATTTTTTCGCACGAAGACTGTCAACGAATAAATGCATCCGGACGCTGCTCCGCCGGTCCGGAAAATTCCATCAAGAGAGGAACAACCCGTCATGTCCGAATCCTCGGAAACCCTTAAATCCATGCTGATCGGCGGTGAATGGATCGCCCAGGGCGATGCCGCGTTCGCGTCGGTCAACCCCGCCAACGGCGCCCACAATTACCTGGTCAGCGCGGCCTCCGATGCACAGGTGGACCAGGCCGTGGAAGCGGCCTGGCAAGCCCAACGCCAACCCGCCTGGCGCGATATGCTGCCGCACCAGCGCGCGGCGATCCTGCGCCGCATTGCCGACGGCATGGAACAACACGCGGATCTGCTGGCGCGCTTGCAGATGATTGAGAACGGCAAGGTCTGGGCCGAATGCAAGGCGCAGGTCGCAAGCGCCGCGGCCACGTTCCGCTACTACGCGGGCGTGTGCGAAACGCTGGGCGCGGAAGTCACGCCGGCGCGCGGCAACTACCTGTCCATGACGCATTACGACCCGTATGGCGTGGTCGTGGCGATCACGCCGTGGAATTCACCGCTGACGATGGAAGCGCAGAAGGTTGCGCCCGCGCTGGCGGCCGGCAACGCCGTCATCCTCAAGCCTTCCGAAGTGACCTCGTCGCCCGCATTGGCGCTGGGCCGCATTGCCCTGGAAGCGGGCTTGCCGCCCGGCATACTCAACGTGGTCACGGGGCTGGGGTCCACGGTGGGCCGTCGCCTGGTTGAACATCCCGGCGTGCGCATGGTGTCGTTCACGGGTGGCACCGCCAGCGGCCGGGCCATTGCGCACGCCGCCGCCGAAAAGCTGATGCCCGTGGCGCTGGAGCTGGGCGGAAAATCGCCGCACATCGTGTTCGATGATGCCGATCAAGACGCCGCGATAGCCGGCGTGATCGGCGGCATTTTCGAAGGCAGCGGACAGTCTTGCGTGGCCGGCTCGCGCTTGTATGTACACCGCGGCATCGCGGAATCCTTCATCGCAAAACTGGTGGCGCGCGCGAGCCAACTCAAGGTGGACTTGCCCGATGCCGCCGGCGCGCAGATGGGTCCGATCGCTTCTTTCGCCCATCGGGAAAAAATCGAGGGCATGGTCGACGCCGCGAAGCGCGACGGCGCGCAAGTGCTCTTGGGCGGACAGCGGCCGGACGGCGCCGCGCTCGAAGCCGGCGCCTTCTACCGCCCCACCATCCTGGGCGGACTGGCGCGCGACGCGCACGTGGTGCGAGAAGAAATCTTTGGCCCCGTGCTGTGCGCGCTGACCTTCGACGACGAAGACGATCTGGTCGAGCAGGCCAACGACAGCGTCTATGGCCTGGCCTCCGGCATCTGGACGGCGGACTATCGCCGCGCCTGGCGCGTGGCCAAGCGCCTGGAAGCGGGCAGCGTCTGGATCAATACCTACAAGCAGCTTTCCATCTCCACGCCCTTCGGCGGCTTCAAGCAAAGCGGCATCGGCCGCGAGAAAGGCGTGAGCGGCTTGCGCCTGTACCAGCAATCCAAGGGCATCTATTTCGGCATGTAGACCGCGCCGCATTTCGCGTTCTTCTTCTACTCATTCTTCTTTCAGGGCCGCGACGACGGCCTCCCCTTCTTCGGAGACTATCCACATGTCTGAATTTCAACGAGCCGGCTTCATCGGCCTGGGCGTCATGGGCGAACCCATCTGCCGCAACCTGGCCGCCAAGGGCGGGCTGCCCGTGCTGGGCTGCGACACCGATCCCGCCCCCTTGCAGCGCCTGGCCCCGCATGGCGTGGCGGCCGCGACCACCACGCAGATCATGCACGATTGCGATGTGGTGTTCCTGTCGCTGCCATCAGGCGAAATCGTGGCTCAGCTTGCCCGCGCGGCCGAAGGTTTGCTGGCCAATACGCGCGCAGGGCAATTGATCGTGGACCTGAGCACCTCGCCGGTGGACGTTACGCGCGAACTGGCCGCCGAGTTCGCGGCCCGCGGCGCCACCTTCATCGATGGCCCCGTTGCCCGCACGCGCGCCGCCGCCGAAGCCGGCACCCTGTCCGTCATGATCGGCGGAGACGCAGAGACCTTTGCGCGGATCAAGCCGCTGGTGTCCACGTTCGCCAACGAGATCACCTATTGCGGCCCGGTGGGCAGCGGCCAGGTCGTGAAGATCCTTAACAACATGGTGTTGTTCGAGACCGTGGTGGCGCTGTCGGAAGCGCGCGCCATCGCACGCCGTTCGGGCGTGGATCCACAGGTATTGCTGGAGA
>Ga0160461_1000549_pt1 | contig 24331 bp, 21 predicted proteins | sample HID1975I_E6MG_FD_108266 | JGI IMG/M metagenome (GOLD analysis project Ga0160461, IMG submission 108266) | Enriched soil microbial communities from UW Madison campus, WI, USA - HID1975I_E6 MG | ecosystem: Environmental > Terrestrial > Soil > Unclassified | place: USA: Madison, Wisconsin...
CCATCCAGCCATCCTTTCGATCAAGGTTGTGTCGCTTCAGGGTGGCGTGGACAATTTCCTCCGCTTCCGCCTCGCCGAACCGCCGGGGCCTGACACGCTGCTCGATCACGCCGACACCAACATCTACGGCTCCTGGGCGCGCGGCTGCATCGCCAGCGACCCGAGCGAGCTGGTCGGCCCCGGCCCCTTCGAGCAGGATGTCCAGCCCTGGCTCCTCGCCTTCACGATCCCGCTAGTCAGCCCCTTCGGCCAGGCCGCCGTCAACAAGCGGCCACACTTGATCAACCGCGAATTCACCGACTGGCCGCGCGGCTATCCGATCAGCTTCAGTTCGGCCGGCGGCTACGGCGCGGCGCAGTGGCGCGGCGCGCGCAACACCTCGACCGGCGAGATGCACCCGATCCCGCCCCAGCGCGGCGAGGGCGCGCTCTGCCTGCGCCGCCCGATCGGCGACGTCTCGACGTCGAGCTACACGCTGACCCAGGTGATCGCTGGCGAGGATCTCGACGGCCTGGTCGATCGGCTGCTCAACTTCACCTTCTGGGCGCGCGCGCTGCCCGACTGGTCGGATCCCGACCGGATGTTGTCGTTCGGGCTCTACAGCCACACCAACGATACCGATCCGATGCTGGCGAACGGCCTGCCCGCCGGCGCGGTGCTGATCCGCAACGGCAACGCCCCGCTCACCAGTGAACTCACCGAGTTCCGCGTGTCCTACACGGTCAGCAACCGCCCGAGCGTCCCGATCGGGACGAAGGCGATCTTCCTGCGCTTCCTGATCGGCGCGACCGGCGAGGCGGCCACCGACCAGGACGGCGTCGTGATCGAGATGCCCGACGTCTTCGCCGGCGTCGAGATCCGCCCCTTCGTGCCCGAGGATCGCGCCACCCGCCTGGCGCGCCGCCGCCGCTATCACGATCGGCTTCAGCTGGCGGTCGGTGCCACCGGCGCGCCCACCCGCTACCTCCTGCGCGAATCGATGCGCCGCGTGCCCACCGTCACGACGGTCGGCGGCAACGCCGCCGGCTTCTCGGCCGCCGGGTCCACCGTCGACAGCCTGGTCGTCCAGCAAACCGCCGGCGCGACCGTCACCCTCGATCTATCGGCGGAGCTCTGACGTGCCCAGCCTGGACGACTACACCGCCGTCATCGCGGCGACCGGCCACCACCTCGCCTGGACCGACGACGGCGAGCAGCGCCGTTTCGCGCTCTGGCTGGGTGACGTCCTGCTCATGATCGCCCCGGTCAACGTCGCCGGTACGCGGCCTGCAGCCGATCAGCCCGTCGACCGGGAGGACAGCTTCGCCCTCGATCACCTGCTGCGCGAGGCGCGGGGCTGATTCCGGTTTTTCCCCGTCGACCGAAAAAGGGGGGAGCCAACGCCGCCGTTGTAGGACGCCATCCTACAACGGCCCCCCGGCGCACCCGCCCCGCGCCCTCGCCATGCTCCGCCCCGCATCCGTCATTTTTCGCGAGGCGCACCAACCATGGCCCAGTTTCCGCGCAAGACCGTTTCCGCCAGCCTGGTTCGCCCGGCCAACACCACCGCCTATGCCAGCGGCGACCTTGTCGCCAACCACGCTACGGCAGGCAGCGTGGTGCCGCTCGAGCTTCCCGCCGCCGCGAAGATGGGCGGGGCCGGCATCGTCTCCCGCCTGCGCCTGGCCAAGTCCGGCGTCGACGTCACCAACGCCGCGTTCCGCGTCCATCTTTTCGCGCTGCCCCCCGTGGTCGCCAACGGCGACAACGGCGTCCTGTCCGTCGACGGCCGCGCGAAGGGCTGCGCGCCGCCGGCGTCTCCACCCGCGACATGGCCGCCGGCGAGAAGCGGCTGCGCGATGAAATCGGCAAGACCAGCGCCGCGATCGACAAGCAGAAATCGGACATCGGCCGCCTGCGCGCGCGGGGTGGCGCGGCATCCGCCGCCGGCGGCGGCGGCGATGGCCTGGGCGCGCTGGGAGCGCTCCGCGCCCACCCGGTCGCCGCCGGCCTGATCACCGCCGGCACCATCGCCACCGGCGGCGCGCTCGAGGCCGAGAAGGAGATCGGAAGGGGCAGAGCCTCGTGAAGCTGGATCGATTTGGCTATGCCTTCGCTTTCGCCTTCGCGATGGCGCTGGTCCGCTTCGTCTGGGCTGGATGAGTTGCCACCACCCGGCCATCCGAGAGCCGCGCTCGACCGGATGGCGCCACGAATTGAAGTCGGTTGTTTGTTGAGACCCCCTTCCCTCGACTGAGCCGTCATTCCCGCGAAGGCGGGAACCCATACGCTCAGGTCGATCGACAGGATCGAGAAGCCTGCCTGAATAACCTCCCCGCCTTCGCGGCGATAACGGATGGGTCCCGTCCAGCCTGTTCGAGAGCGCTTCCACCATTCGGAACAAAATATGAACTTTCTCTGTCCTACACGCCACGGCTGGGCTAGGATACGGACCCCGATCCCTGCCGGAGAAGCCGCGTGATCCACACCCATCCCCGCTCGAAATCGCATCGAAAGCTTCCGATCGCGCTCCCGCCGGATGCCCCGCGAAAACTGTCAACATGCGGCGGCCAGGGTGACGCCTGTCATTCGCCCGGAAAACCGTTCTATCGCAATGATTTGAACGCGGTTTTCAACGGCTGAAGTTGACAAATCACACTATGCCATCGTGCGTAAACGTGGAGGGCTGAAATGAGTGGTTCCGAGGGCCGATCAACGACTTCTCAATCTCTCGCGCGCAAGACGCCCGACCGGCGGATAGCGCGGGCGCAAACGGAGGCGGCATGAGGGCGGTTGGTGCGGCGAAGGCGATCGGGATCGCGCTGGTGGCCTTGCTGGCGGCATCCCCCGCCCTCGCTCAATACGCGGCGGTGGCCTATCCGGGCGTGAGCAATGGCGACGCCGCGTGGCTGCTGGCCGCGTCGCTGATCGTGCTGCTCGGGGTCGGAGGGCTCGTCCTGCGGCAGTCTGCCCTGCCCGTGATCGCGGCGCGCGACATCGCCACGCCGCACGCCATCCAGGCCGCGACGCTCACCCTGCTGTGGGTCGCCTTCGGCTACAGCATCGCCTTTGCGGAGGGCTTTCCTTTCATCGGCGGGCTTTCGCAGGTTCTGCTCGCCGAACTGTCGATCGCCGCCCCCGGTGCCGCCGCGCCGGAGAGCGCCTTCGTCCTGTTCCAGCTGGCGGTGCTGCTGTTCGCCGCCGCGACGCTCGCCGGCATCTGGATCGGCCGCGCGCGTTTCGGCTGGGCGCTGCTCTTCGTCGGGCTCTGGGTCGCCATCGTCTATCTGCCGCTCGTGCGCTGGATGACCGCGGCCGGCTGGCTCGCGGGGCTCGGCGCGATCGATTATGCCGGTGGTGCGACGCTCCACCTCGCGGTCGGGGTATCGGCCTTCGTCCTCGCGCGGGTGATCCGGCCGGCCACCACGCAGCCGCGCCCGATCGGCGGCGCGGCGCAGGCGGGTGCTGCCCTCGGCTGGATCGCGCTGCTCGCGATCACGGGCGGCGCGGCACTGGCCGCCGACGATACCGCGTCGAGCGCGCTGCTCAACGCGCAGATCGCGGCGGCTTCGGGCGCGCTCGCCTGGTTCCTCTCCGGCCAGGTCCGCAGCGGCCGGCGCAGCCCGCGCGGCGCACTGGGCGGCGGCATCGCCGGTCTCGCGGCGATCGCGGCGGGCGCGGGCTTCGTGGCGCCCGGTGCGGCGGTTCTGATCGGCGCGCTGGCGGGTGCCCTCGGCTTCCAGGCCGCGCGCCATCTCGCGGGCCGGATCGACGATCCGCTCGATATCGTCGCGACCCATGGCCTGGGCGGCCTGATCGGCCTGCTGCTCGCCGCCGCCTTCACCTTCCCGCCGCTGGGCGGGATCGGCTTCGACGACCACACCGGTTTCCTGGGCCTCTTCGCCGCACAGGCGGGTGCAGCGGTGGTCACCATCCTCTGGGCGGGGTTTGGCAGCTGGTCGATCGCCCGCCTCGCCGCGCTGATCTGGCCTCTCCGCCCGACCGAATGACGCTCTTCACGCTCGCTATTGCAACCCGCCCGCGATAGCTTTCAACTCGAATCGGGATTGCCGGGGGGCACGAATGTTCGACCGTAAGGACAAGGGAACGCCGGGCAGCGGTAGCGGCAGCAACGGCGGGGCCGGTTTCTCGTTCATCGGCGAAGACGTCGCGATCGACGGCGACATCAAGAGCCCGGCCTCGTTTCACGTCGATGGCGCGGTGACCGGCGACATCGCCTGCGCGGCGCTGACGCTGGGTGAAAAGGGCCGCGTCACCGGCAATATCGCCGCCGAGACCGCGCAGCTTGCCGGACTGGTCGAAGGATCGATCCGCGTCCGCCAACTCACGCTCGATAAGACCGCCCGGATCACCGGCGATGTCGGCTACGAAACCCTCAGCATGGCCGCCGGCTCGCGGGTCGACGGGCGCCTTTCGCCGGATGGCGGTGCGCCCGTCGAAAAGAAGGCCGACGGCCTGCCCGCCGCAACCGGGCCGAAGCTGATCGCGGCAAGCTGAGCTGTCGGCTTTCTGCTATTACTTGCAGCGCGTATCGCTACGCTCGATCGCCCGCCCCGCAACCGCACCGCCGACCGCGCCGAGCACCGTGCCCAGCGTTTCAGATCCACCCGGCGCAATGACGTTACCGAGCACACCGCCCGCAACACCGCCGACGATCAAACCCGTCGTCCCATCAGGCCGGCGGCAGTAATACTGGCCATCATTGCCGCGATAGACCCGGTCGTTGCGTGAGAGCTTCCGTTCCCGATAACGCCGGTCGTCCTTGCGATAGCGGGCAGCATCATATCCGCCATAGGCCGGATCCGGCCGATTATAATCATAGTCGCGCCAGCCCCGCCCGCCATCATCCCGCCTGTCGGCATAGCTGTTGCTCGCACAGCCGGTAACCAGAACCGCTGCGGCCGTCGCCGCCATCATCGCAAAACGCATCACACTTCTCCCAACCAGCCCTGTTGCGGCAGGACAATGATCGGCCGGAAGTTTCGTTGCGCTGAACGCAATCGAGCGGTCAGACGGCGTCGACCGGATCTGCCTTGGGCTTCACCGATCCCTTGGGACGCGGGAAGAACGGCTCCGGCTCCGGCGTTGCCATGTTGCCCCGGATCATCTTGCGCCCCGCGACCAGTCCTCCAACGAGCTCCAGTTCCACCCTCTGCTCATCCCGCTCGCGCACGTCGTCGACGGACTCACGGACTTCCTCCTTGTCGAAGCCCAACCCCGCCAGCACCGCGCCGCTGAACATCAGCGCAGATTCGAACGTTTCGCGAATCTGGTAATCGACCCCGGCCTTAATCAGCCGCAGCGAATGGCCGCGATCGAAAGAACGGACATAGAGCCGGGCGAGCGGGAACTCGGACCGGCACAGCTCGACGATACGGTCCGCGACCTCGGGCTTGTCGACACAGACCAGGATGGCCTCTGCTTCGCGGGCACCCGATGCGTGCAGCACGTCGAGACGAGTGCCATCGCCGTAGTGGACCTTGAACCCGAAGTTTCCTGCCGCACGGATCATCTCGACGTCGGTTTCGATCAGCGCCATGTCGATCCGCCGAGCGAGCAACGCCTGGCTCGCCACCTGCGCGAAGCGGCCGAAGCCGATGCACAACACCCGCCCGCGGAGATCCTGCGCTTCATCGATCCCGTCGAGCGAGACCGGATCGTTGCGGCGCATACGTTGCTGAACGATCAGGACGATCGGCGTCAGCGCCATCGACAGTATCACGATGGCACCCATGATCGCGGAAGTACGTGCGTCGAACAGCCCTACGCCCAGTGCAGCTGCATAGAGCACAAAGGCAAACTCTCCTCCCTGCGCGAACAGCGCCGCGCGGTGGGTTGCGGCCCGATGGATCGAGCCAGAAAGCCGCGCGATCGCATATATGCCGATCGCCTTCACCATCATGAACAGCGCGACGCCGATCAGCACGAAGCGCCATTCGCTTACAACCGTATCGAGATCGAGCGACATCCCCACGCTGATGAAGAACAGTCCGAGCAGGATACCGCGAAACGGCTCGATATCTGCTTCCAGCTGATGCCGAAAATTGGATTCCGACAGAAGCACACCCGCCAGGAACGCGCCCATCGCCATCGAAAGGCCCGCCACTTCCATGAACAGGGCCGATCCTAGCACGATTAGAAGCGCCGCCGCCGTCAGCACCTCGCGCGCGCCAGCCCGGGCGATCAAGCCGAACAATGGATCAAGCAGCCAGCGGCCAGCAGCGATCAGCACCGCCAGCGCACCCAACGCGACTAAGATCCCCTGCCATGCTGGAGCCGCATCCGCCTGCGGGCCGCCGTTGACCGCCGCCCATAGCGCCACGAGCGCAAGCAGCGGCACGATCGCCAGATCCTCGAGCAGCAGGATCGAAATCGCCTTCTGCCCCTCTTCCGAGGCAGCTTCGCCTTCTTCCTCCAACATCTGCATGATCACTGCTGTCGACGACAGCACGAACCCCATCGCCGCTGCGGCGGCAACGGCGGGGGCGAGGCCGGCCGCCATGCCAAGCAGCGTCAACAGTCCACCACAGGCCAGTACCTGCGCCGCACCCAACCCGAATATCTGCCGTCGCAGCTTCCACAGCTTGGATGGCCGCATCTCCAGCCCGATGATGAAGAGGAACATCACCACGCCCAGTTCGGCAGTGTGGAGAAGCGTCTCGGTATCGCTGAACAGGCCAAGCCCGAACGGACCGATCACGAGGCCAGCGGCCAGATAACCCAGCACCGATCCCAACCCAAGGCGGCGGAACAACGGCACCGCCACGACACCCGCGCCGAGAAGGACGACCGCCTGCCCCAATCCAAAGTCCATTGCGTCGGCCATCGAGCGTCCCCATTTTTTGTCCTCGGACCGACGCTAGCTGATGATCACGACAGGGGCGACCCCAAGAGCGGAACCGCCGTAGACACGCGCTATCTGTTGGCCTTGCGCGCTAGCCACGCCGCATCGACGATCTCGGCCGGTGTAGCCGGCGTCACTCCCGCACGGGCCAGCAGTCCAAGGACCGCATCCCACCAGCGATGGAAGGCGTGGAGATCGGCCGCGTCGCGCACATACGGCGTATGCCCGGGTTCAACCGAAGGTGAATGGAAGGACAGGCTGAAGACTGGCATATCGCTGTCGAGCAGCACGCGGAGCGCCTCGAGCGTCTCGCCCAACGGCATGCCCTCAGGAGTCAGCGCAACGCGATTAAGAAGTCCCGCCCGCGCCAGCACGCCGTTCACATGCGGCAAGCGCGCCGCGATACGCCGCAGGCCCGGTGGCGCGGCGCGCAGCCGCCCGGTGTGCGCGGCGGTCAACGGCAGTTCGACCAGCCCCAGTTCGGGCCCTGCCCAGAAGGGAGTGCAGTCGAAGCGTGAGAAATCCGGCCCACCCTCTCCACTATAGTCGAACATCGCCCGGACCGAGACGTCCATCGCATAGCCGCCCCCCTCAAGCAGGGCCGCAGTGTTCGGTCCTACGCCGTAACGCCCAGCGCGATAGATGCGGGGAGCCTCGCCGAAAGCGAGTGCGATCCGACGGGTCAGCACCTCCAGCTTGGTGCGCTCGACCTCGATCGGCAGATTGCCGACGAAGCTGTTTTCGTTGGTCAGCGCCTCGTCATAGGGCGGATTAACCCAGGGGTGGAGCTGCGCCCCGATCGATGCCTCCCCAGCGGCGACAAAGCCGCCGAGGATATCGACGCTGGCGGGATCGCTCGCGATCGGAAAATCGATGAGATAGGTCGGCCGTGCGCCGTGATCGAGCAGCCGACGGTGGAAGGCAGGCATCGCATGCATCGCCCGCGTCGAGGTCAGGTCGCGACCTCGCGGACCGGACCAGTCAAACTCCTCCTCGGTATCACAGAATACGAGATAGCGGCGACCGAAACTCGGCGCGAAACTGATCATCTCGCTCGCGGCGGGCGCGCGGTCGATCCGGCCGGCGCTGCCGCGATGCTCCCCCCGATCCGCCAATGTCAGTTCCCCACACGCCCCGCCCGTGAGGGAGAGGGCTATCCGCGATGTTCGCCGGTGATCGCGCTGCCGCCATCCGCCGGAAGCAGCAGGATAAATTGCGCGTCGGATATGTCCAGTCTGCCGCGCGCGGCACCCGCGACATTGCGTACCAGCCGCAGCGCGAAGCCAAGGCCGAGCGCGGGTGCATCGGGCCAGTCGCCTTCCGGACTGTAGCCGGGATCGAGCAGTTCGCGCTCCTCATGACCGTCGAGCGCCCGTGGCCGGCTGACCGCCAGCATGACCCGCCGGTCGTCCGCTGGGGCAAGGCACAGGCGAATTCGCTCGCCCGGGCCGGCCAGCCCGAGTGCGGCGGCCAGCAGGCGCTCCGCCATGCGCTCGACCATCGCTGGCTCCACCCCGATCAGCGGCGTTGCCGGATCGACGTCGAGCTCGATCTCAGCCGATCGGTCGCGCAGCGAGGCCGCATAATCGCCCTTCAGCCGTTCGAGCAGCGCAACGCCATCGACCGGCCCCTTGCCGGGATCAAGACGCTTGCCTTCCACCCGTGCGGCCATGTCGAGATCCTCGACCGCGTCGAGCAGACGAGCAGCCTGGGCGCGGATATCGGACGCGCGGACGCGGTAGCTGGTGGCGGCGGGGCCGAGCAGCTGGCCCTCGATCATCTCGGCGAAACCCTGGATCGCGTTGATCGGCGTGCGCAGTTCATGCACCAGCTGTCGCAGCGAATCCGGCTGCAGCCCCGATCCGAACAGGCCCCCTCGCGCCGCCATGTCGCCCCGCGCCACTTCATCGGGACGAGGACGGCGCGCGCTGCCGCGATAGCCGAGGAAACGCCCGCCGGCCGGATCGAAGAAGGGCACCGCCGATATCCGCCAGTCGCCGGAAGCGGGACCGAAGCCACCGATGCTGAGCCGCGCGCTGCGGAAGGGCGAACGGCGGCGATAGGCGCCCGCCGCCTGGCCATCGACGCCATGGTCGCCGCTTTCGGCAGGCTGCGCGATGCTCTGGCCGATCAGCGGCCCGCGCGGCGCGCCTTCCAGCCAGATGATCACGCCATCCGCGCCGGTCTCGAAGCTGAAGCTCTCGGCGGCCGGCTCGCCCGGCTGGACCGGGGCATCGGGGCGGGCAGAGGCGTTGCGCTGGCGATAGGCCTCGATCCGCGCCATCAAGGTGCGGATCTGGCTCTCGCCACCGAGGATCGCGGCCTCCGCGCCGGCGGCATCGAAAGACGGCGCCGCTGGCGGGGGTGGCGGAACGACGGTTTCGATGGCTTCGGCGATCTCCTCGATTCCCGCGAAGGGCACCGCCTCAGCCTCGGGTTCCGGCTCCTCATCCGCAACGAAGGCTTGGAATTCCACCTCGTCGACGATCTCCTCGGCGGCGTGGAATTCGCGGGCCGGGCCGCCGATCACGAAGTCGGTCGAGCCGAAGCTTGCCAGCGCATTTTCGACCGGCTGGCTGAGATCCCTGCGGTGGCGCAGCAGACCGCGTGCGGCAGGCGGCATCGAGGGCAGCAGGCGCAGCCAGTCCTGATCGGGCAGCGCCGCGCGCGCGATCACCGGGGCCGCGATCGAGGCGCTGTCCTCGGCGAAGAGCGCGACCAGCGCGGCGGGTGTCCGCCGGCCGGCGATGGCGCGGGCGGCGGCGGCGCGGGTCGGCGCGGGAACATCGGCGCGCAGCCGGCGCAGGGCGGCGCTGGCGCGCATGATCCGCGCCTGATCCGTCCCTGCCCGACCCTGGGCCAACAGGTCGACGATCTGGAGCCACGCCGCCGTCCGGGCCGCCGGGGTGACCAGCGGCTGGGCGAGAACTGTGGCAAGCATGTCGTCGAATCGCACGGTGTCTTTTTTCCCCGGCGCGGCGTTTGCGAACCCTTTTGTACCGCGACCTCTCCCCCCTCGTAACCAGAGCTTCGCATCTGCGGAAGCGCCTTTTCTCGGGACGGTTGCGACGTTGCAATGTGGGACAATTGCACGCCTCCGCAACTTTATTATACAGGAGCGCACATAACCAGAAGGATAGTATCTTGGCTCTACCGACCGCGACACTCGACGGGATCGACCGGGTGATTCTCGAGACGCTGCAGGACGACGGCCGGATCACCAATGTCGATTTGGCACGGAAAGCGGGACTGACCGCTCCCCCATGCCTGCGCCGCGTGCGCGGGCTGGAGGAAGCCGGCGTCATCGAGGGCTATCACGCCAAGCTCAACGCGACCGCGCTCGGCTATGGCATCACCGTCTTCGCACTGGTGAGCCTGCGCAGCCAGGCCGAGGACGACCTGCGCGGCTTCGAGGCGCATGTCGGCACCCTGCCCGAGGTCCGCGAGTGCCACATGCTCAACGGCGAGATCGACTTCATCCTGAAGATCGTCGCGCACGACCTGCAGGCGTTCCAAAGCTTCCTGACCTCGCGTCTGACGACGGCCCCCAACGTCGCCAGCGTCAAGACCTCGCTGGTCATCCGCACCGCCAAGGACGAACCCGGCGTCCCCGTCGACCAGGGCTGAACCCAGGGCGCGATGAGCCCCGTTTTCCTCTGACCGCCTCTTGTTTCGGTTCAAAATGTTGACGCACAAAGCCCCTATGTGTTTTGTCAACTTCGCGCCGTTCATCGCGCCGATAAACCACTGTTGGTGCAGGCATTTTACTGGAAAGTTACGTACGTGACAGGTGTCGCCGAGCCGCACCGAAGTTGACACTCTGCTGCGGGGCGATCGCGAGGCCGTGACAGACGGGATTTCGAGGAGATGTTGGGCGCGCGCACGGATCGCTGCAATGCGGGACATACGGTTCCTCCGGTGCAATCGGAACGCGCAATCTAACCTCGACAGAGCGTGTAGGACAGCGGAATGTTTTCCGTTTGTTCCTGTCCGCCATATCAAGGTACGCGTCCGGTCTCCGCCATCTGTTGCCAACGGCTGTCTTTCTGTGATCGAGGTTCCAAGCTTACGGCCTTCGCCGGACGCTTACGGGCAATCGGGTGAAGCGCCCTACCTCAAACGATCCGCGACCCGCGCCATCAGATCCATTCGTTCATGGAACAGCGCTACGACCAGCGCCGGTTCATCAGCGCGGATGAGGCAGAAAATATAGTGATGCTCGCAATGGAGTATCCTCAGGCCGGGGTAGAGCACGTCCATGCTTCTATAGAAGCCGTTCCCCTCCACCACGGCCTCGATACCCCGCGTCAACCTGGCGACATAGCGTCGTGTTCGAGCGTCGCCCCATTGCTTTCGCGTGTAGCGGATGATGCCTCGCAAATCGGCTTCGGCCTCCGCGAGCAGCACATAGCTTGCGGTCAAGAGCGGCCTTCCGCGCCCAACTCCTCCTCAAGAATGGCATTGATGCTCTTGCCGGATACTGTGCCGCTCACGCCATCGGCAATGCGCTGGGCCAGCAGTTCCTTCAGATCCTGCCACGCATGGTCTGCAGCAGGATCGGCGGGGAACAACCGCTCGATCGCATATTGCCTGATCGTCTTGCCTTGCAGGGCAGCCAGAGCCTTCAAGCTTTTATGCTGCTGGTCGGTAATGTCGATTGTCAGACGGCTCACCCGCACCTCACTGCTTCGATCAAGACACCGACTACCACAAATGTGGGTTTGTGCCTATCAGCGCTACGGAGCCGGTGGAGAGGGTGCCGCAGGCCCGACGATCTGGCAAAAAAGCGGCGCCACTCAGCAATCGCTTCAGGCGTTGCCGCTGCGGCCTGGTTGTCTACGATCGACAGCCCCGGCGTGTTTTTACTGACCGGGTTCCCCATCATAGCAGGAACTGCGCCGCCGCTAGCGTGGCTGTACCCTCTACGCGGATCGCGAAGTCGGCTGCCTTGTCGCCGTTGATATCGCCGAAGACGACCACGACGTTGTTGCCTGCGGAGAAGCGCAGTTGGCCTGCCGCGCCGGTGAAGGCGGCCGTGCCCCGGAAGGTGAAGGCCTGGTTGCCGGCGAGGATGGTGTTCGCGTCGATCGCCGACAGGTCGATCCTGTCGCCGTTGGCGACCGAGAAGTCCTTGATGGTGTCGCGCTGGTCGACCGGGTTCGGGCTGTCCGATACGCGCAGCAGCACGAAGCTGTCCGCCCCCGCGCCGCCGCCCAAGATGTCGGCTCCGGCCGCACCGATCAGACGATCGCTGCCGCCGTTGCCGATCAGGGTATCGTTGCCGTCGCCCCCGTTGATCGTGTTGTTGGCGCCATTGCCCTCGATGACGTCTGAATCGAAGCCACCGGTCGCGCCGATGTTTCCGGTGCCCGTCAGGATCAGTCGCTCGATCGACTGGCCGCCGATCTTGAACGAGGTGGCGGCGTAGACGGTGTCGTCACCCCGCCCCTCAAGTTCGATCACCTTGTCGGCGACGTTATCGACATGGTAGACATCGTCGCCATAATCGCCGCGCATGATGTCCGCGCCGCCGCGCCCGTCGAGCAGGTCGCCCGCTTCCCCGCCGTCGAGAATGTTGACCGCCCCGTCCCCGTAGAGTGCGTTGGCCGATACCGCGGAGCCGATGAGATTCTCGATCGAGCTGAAGCTGTCGCCGTAGGCCTCGCTGGTGTTCATCGCCTCGTCGAACAGGTCGACGATCATCGCCGGGCCGATGCCATCGAAGTTGGCGTAGGATGCGGTATCGTTGCCCGCGCCGCCGAACAGCTGGTCGAAACCAAAGCCGCCTTCCAGCACGTCGTCACCGGCCCCGCCCTTCAGCAGGTCGTTTCCGCCCTCCCCGTAGACGATGCCGACCACCTCACCGCCGCTGCTGTCGATGACGTCGTTGCCGCTGGCCAGGAAGATGTCGCCGATGATGATGCCGGTGTTGCGGATCCGGTCGGCATAGGAGGAACCCTGAATGCTGCCGCCGAAACCGTCGCCTTCGGTGGAACCGGAGATCAGCCCGCTGTTGGTTATGCGACCGCTGCCATCGAGGCTGTCGAAGGAGATCGCCATCTCCGTGCCGGTGATCCGGCCGGTGTTTGTGATCAGCGCGCCGACACCGCCGACGGTGATCGCGGGACTGTAGCGGTAGGTCGATTCGATGGTGCCGCTGTTGGAGATGGTCGCGTTGACGACGGAGACCGCGGTGTCACCCCTCATCACGCCGCTGTTGGTCAGGCTGCCGCCGAGAAAGTCCCCGTCGAAATAGAGCTCGGTCGATCCGCCGATAAAGCCGGCGTTGCTGACATGCATCGCCTGGAGCGCGGATTGGAGGTGGATGCCGCCGATCAGAAAGGCGCTGGACGCGAGGTCGATCTCCACACTGCCGACGAGGTTATCGCCGCCGATCACCATGCCGGACTTCGAGATGAGCGTTCCCGCGATCGTCAGGACGTTGCCGCCGGCGGCAATGCGGAAGACCATCGCGTTCTCCGCGTTGGTGACCAGCGAGGCCATCGGCCCGACGACGACATCGTCATAGAGCGGCAGATCGAGGATGTTGGTGTTGTCGGCAGCGGAGGTAACCGAGCCGTTGTAGAAATGGGTCGCCATGGATCGCCTCGCGCGCGGCGAACGCAGTCCGCCGTGGATGATGTTGCGCGACCCACGGCATCCGCCGGGTCCGCCTGATATCGATCAGGTCGGCCCCGGGGTTATCGACAAAGCGGCGGCGGCGCGCAACCGTCTGCGCGCCGGGAGCCGGAACACGTCTTCAGAGCACGAAATTCGACGCCGTCAGCGTGGCTGTGCCCTCCACCCGGATCGCGAAATCGGCGAGGCGATCGCCATCGACATCGCCGAAGACGATCGCGACGTTGCCCCCGCTGGAGAAGCGCAGCTGGCCGGGGACGCCGGTGAACGCACCGGTGCCCCGGAAGGTGAACGCATCGTTGGCGACGGTGCCGACATCGGCATCGATCGCGGAAAGGTCGATGCGGTCGCCCTGCGCCGAGGAGAAATCCTTGATGGTGTCACGAAGGGCGACAGGGTAGCCGCTGTCGGTGAGGCGCAGCAGCACGAAGGCATCTGCCCCGGCCCCGCCGTAGAGCGTGTCCGCGCCGGCGGCCCCGATCAGCCGGTCGTCGCCGTTGTTGCCACGCAGGACGTCGTCGCCGCCGGCGCCGTTGATCGTGTTGTTGCCGGCGTTGCCGTGGATGGTGTTCGCGTCGTCGCTGCCGGTCGCGCCAAGACCGCCGGTGCCGGTCAGGTAGAGCGTCTCGATCGCCTGGCCGCCGAACTTGAAGCTGCTGCTGGCGTAGACGGTGTCGTTGCCGCTGTCGGCCAGTTCGATCACCTTGTCGGCGACGTTGTCGACGTAATAGACGTCGCCGCCGCGGCCGCCGCGCAGGACGTCCGCCCCGCCGCGCCCGTCGAGGATGTCGCCGGCGGCACCGCCGTCGAGGATGTTGACCGCGCCGTCGCCGTACAGCTCGTTGGCGGAGAGCGCCGATCCGATGACGTTCTCGATCGAGCTGAAGCTGTCGCCGCGCGCCTCGCCGGTGTTCTCGGCTTCGTCGAACAGGTCGACGAGGAGCGGCGATTCATAATCAGTCCAGCGGGCGTAGGAGGCGGTGTCCGATCCCGCGCCGCCGAACAGCTGGTCCGCGCCGAGGCCGCCTTCGAGCACGTCGTTGCCGGCCCCGCCGCGCAGGATGTCATGGCCGGCCTCGCCGTAGACGACGCCGCGCACCGCGCCGCCGTCGCTGTCGATGACGTCGTTTCCGCTGCCGAGCCGGACATCGCCGATGATCAGCCCGGTGTTGGTTATACGGTCGGCCTGCGGCGAGGCCATGATGGTCGGATCGGCGAAGTCGCGGCTGCTGCTGGAAATGGTGCCGCTGTTGACGATCGTGGCCGAACCCGTCGTCGAGTTGAAATTCACGGCGTTGTTGCTGGTGCTCTGGATGAGACCGGTGTTGAGCAGGTTGCTGGTCGTGCCGCTGAGCGCGACGGCATCGGACGACAGCGACAGGATATCGCCGCTGTTGGTGAGGGTTCCGTTGCGGATGATGACGACGAGGCCCGCGTTCTGCATCGTGCCCGAATTGTTCAGCCGCACCATCTGGCTGGTGCTGGCGCCGGTGTAGGACAGCGTCGTAGGCCCGGAGATGAAGCCCGCGTTGATGAAGGCGGGGCCGTAATAGAATGACGAGATCGAGGTGTCCCCGATCACCCGGCCGCCGATCGCGATGTTGATGTTGATCGTCCCCGACACGTCGTTGCCGCGCAGCACATAGCCGGATGCGGCGAAGAGCGTGCCCGCCACGTCCACGCTGTTGCCGCCATAGAAGCTGATGAGAGTGCTCGACGTGCCGGTGGCGGCGAGCGTGCCGCTCGAGCCGACGAACAGCGTGTCGAAGGCGTTCAGCGTGAAGAAGGTCGTCTCATCTTCGACGAAGGTGTTGGACGTGTTGTAATACCGATTCGTCATGATCACTCCGGGTCGCGGCGATGCGCCGCCGTGCTGGTGAGGATGCGACCCGCCCCAAGCCTGCGCCGCCCGCGTTCGACCGTGGTACGACGGCGCGATTATCGAGGGATTTCCGACGATCGGCAACCGTTTCGGCTCATGGCGCGGCATCATCCGGCGGTTCCCTTCCCGCCTACGCGCCTTTCCCTCGCGCGATGGCGGGTGCCACAGCCGGTGCTACAAGGGCGCGGTTCATAAGCGAGGAACCTGATGTCCAAGCCCACTCTCTATCACTGGGAGCCCAACGCCAATTCGGGCAAGCCCATGCTGGCGCTGGCCGAGAAGGGCGTCGATTTCGACAGCCATTATCTCGACCTGCTCAATTTCGACCAGCACAAGCCCGAATATCTGGCGATCAACCCCGCCGGCACCATTCCGGCGATGACGCATGGCGACCTGGTGCTGACCGAATCGACCGCGATCATGGAATATGTCGACGAGGCGTTCGACGGGCCGCAGCTGATGCCGGCCGATGCGGTGCTGCGCGCCAAGACGCGCTGGTGGATGAAGTATCTCGACCAGTGGCTCGCGCCGTCGTTCAGCATGATCGGCTGGTCGGTGTTCGTCGGCCCGTCGGTGCGCCAGCGCGATCCGCAGGAGCTGGAAGCCGCGATCGACCGCATCCCGATGCCGGAACGCCGGGTGGCGTGGCGCAAGGCGATCTACAACAAGTTCTCCGCCGAGGAGATGGCGGAGTCGCAGCGTCGCGTCGCGATCGGCATCGGCAAGCTGGAGGAAGCGCTGGCGAAGACCGGCTGGCTGGTCGGCGACCAGTATGGCATGGCCGATTGCAACGCGTTCAACCTGGCCTATGCGCTGCCGCTGTCGCAGCCGACCTTGGCCAATGACGAGCTGACCCCGCACATCATGGAATGGCTGCGTACGATCTACGAGCGCCCCGCCACCCAGGCGATCTGGAAGATGGGCCGCACCGACATGGCCAAGCGCGTCAGCATCCTCGAGCGGAAGGTTTCGGCATGAGCACCGTCCTGTACCATGGCGAGCCCAACGGCTCCTCGCTGACCGTCCTCGCCACGCTGTTCGAGAAGGGCGTCGAGGCCGAGCTGAAGCCGATCGACCTGGCCGCCGCCGAGCGCAACGCCCTGCCCTTCGCGGAGCAGATCGAGGTGGCGATGAATGTGGAGGGCGAAGGCCCCGTCCTCGTCGTCGACGGCGAGCCGATCACCGATGCGCTGTTCATCGCGATCTATCTCGACGAGATCGGCAGCGGCCCCGCGCTGCGCCCCGAGGGCGCCTATGGCCACTGGCAGATCAACACCTTCTGCCGGGTGAACAACGAGCGGCTGTCTCCGGCCGCCTCGCTGCTCGGCACCCGAGCCTATCTCGCGCCCAAGCTGGCGGGCAAGGACCGCGCCGAGACCGACGCCGCCTTCGCGAAGATCCAGCAGGACGACCTGCGCTGGCGCTGGGAAGCGATCCGCGACGGCGATTTCGCCGAGGCGCAGCTGACCGACAGCCACGCCAAGGTGAAGCAGGCCGTGGAGCGGATCGAGAAGAAGCTGGGCGAGGACGGCGGGGAGCGGGAATGGCTGTTCGGCGATTTCTCGATCGCCGACATCGACGCCTATGCCTGGCTGGCTGGCATGGAGCTGTTGAGCCCCGCCGCCTTCGTCGACGCGCCCAAAACCGCCGCATGGTTGCAGCGTGTGAAATCCCGCCCATCCGTCGCGCGCGCGCTGGCGCTCGCCACGGTAGACGAGCCTTTGCAGGCTTGGGCGCCTGGACCGGAGATCAATCGCTGGGGCTGATGCCCCGGACGCGCGATCCCGGCCATAGCCGCTGAGACAGACAAGCCGCATCGGCAGGGACGGTCCATCCGCCCCGCCGGTGCGGCTTTTCCTTTGGGGGAGAGCAGAAGGCATGCGGGCGATCGATTTCTTCGACCGGGGCGTCGACCTGACGCCGGGCAAGCTCGCGCTGATCGAGGGCGAGACCCGGCTGACCTTCGCCGAGCTGCAGGCCGAGACCTTCCGGATCGCGGCCGCCCTCACCCGCGACGGCGCCGCCCGGCAATCGACCGCCGCGATCCTGGCGCCCAACCATTGGACCGTGCTGGCCGCACTGCTGGGCATCTGGCGCGCCGGGCTGCGCTGGGTGCCGGTCAACGCGCGCAACGCGATCGACGCCAATGCCGAGTATCTCGCCTATGTCCGTTGCGAGCGGCTGTTCTACCACAGCACGATGGCGGCCGAGGTCGCGGTGCTGCGCGATCGGGTGCCGAGCCTCGTCTCCTTCATCTGCCTCGACCGGCCGTTCGAGGGCGATCCCTCGCTCGCGGCGTACACCGCAGGGCTGACGGCGGCCGATTATGTCGAGCAGGCGGACTGCTTCGGCAATCTCGACGAGCATGTCGGCGTCTTCGCGACCGGCGGCACCACCGGCCCCGCCAAGGGCGCGCAGGTGACCAATCTCGGCTGGTCGATGATGCAGAGCTGGGTCTCGGCGGCGATGGACACCAACGAGGCGCACAAGGTTTCGCTGCTGGTCGCCCCGCTCACCCACGCCGCCGGCCCGGTCGCGCTCGCCACGATGTCGATCGGCGCGACGCAGCTGGTGCTGCCCGGCTTCGATGCCGAAAAGGTGCTGCGCGCGATCGAGACGCATCGCGTGACCCATATGTATCTGCCGCCCACCGCCGTCTACATGCTGCTCGATCATCCGCTGGCGAAGAGCGCCGACCTGTCCTCGCTGCGCCGGCTGGTCGTCGCCGGATCGCCGATCGCGCCGGACAAGCTGCGACAGGCGGTCGAGCTGTTCGGGCCGTGCATGTGCCAGTGCTACGGGCAGGTCGAAGCGCCGATGATCGTGACATGGCTGCCCCCGCAGGATGTTGCGGCGGCGGCGGCGGGCGACCGGCCCGAGCGGCTGGCGAGCTGCGGCCGGCCCAGCCACCATGTTCGCATCGGCATCATGGACGACGACGGCCGGCTGCTGCCGCCGGGCGAGCGCGGCGAGATCGTGGTGCGATCGACGATGGTCAGCCAGGCGTATTTCGAACTGCCCGATGCCACCGCCGAGGCGCATCGCGACGGATGGCACCACACCGGCGACGTCGCGTATCGGGACGCCGACGGCTATGTCTACATCGTCGACCGCAAGAAGGACATGATCGTCACAGGCGGCTTCAACGTCTTCTCCGCCGAGGTGGAGGCGGCGGTGATGGAGCTGGACGCGGTGATGGAGGCCGCCGTGATCGGCGTGCCCGACCCCAAATGGGGCGAGGCGGTGACCGCGCTGGTCGTCCCCGCGCATGGCATGACGATCGATCCGGCGAAGGTGATCGCCCATGCCAAGGCGCGGCTGGGCGGGGTCAAGGCTCCCAAATCGGTCGAACTGGTCGAGGCGCTGCCCAAGACCGCGGCGGGCAAGGTCGACAAGAAGGCGATCCGGGCGAGATACTGGGGCGGGACGGGACGGTTCGTGAACTAGGGCGTGAACCCATAAATCTCAGGCCGGTGGTTTCCACTCATCTATGAGTCGACCGATGGCGTTTGCCCGTTTCGCCAGCGCGCTGTCCGACACACCATCGAAGTCCATGGCGCGCAATATGCCCCAGCCTGGCGGGATTTCATTCCCACTTTCGAGTTCAGCCTGAAGATTTACGAACCAGTCAGCCCAGCGAGCTTTCAATGGTTGATCCCAACCAGCGTTGGCTTCGTCATCAGTTACGGAATCCTGCAACGCCGCTATGCAGCGCTCGATGTTCACTCTGAACGGTTCGGGTAAAGTCGGGCGTTCGGGCATATTGCTTCCGGCATCCTCTTCTGATTCTGGGATGGAATGAGCCGATATGACCTGACCGACTTCGAGTGGCGCGTGATCGAGCCGCTGCTGCCCAACAAAACGCCTTACGACTGAGCGATGCCAGCCTTCGCTGGCATGACGATAGTTGGTGGTAATCCTGATCCAGCGCAACTTCTGGAGCAGATCGGCATCCAGCCTATCGGCCGTTTCCGCCATCTCACAACCTCGTCATGCTGATGAAAATCAGCATCCCTTCAGTGCCCCATCGGCGAGGAAGCTCCGAATGGATCCTGATTTTCATCAGGATGACGGGATGATCGGTGATCGAACCTCTCGAACTGCCGGATTGTCGACACCCTGGCCGCTCAGCCCCCCGATCACGCCGCGAGCGGGCGGTCCTCGATCTGGACGCGGAAGCCTGAGCGGACGTTGGGGTAATAGTCCCAGATCGCCAGGTGCTGGGTGCAGCGATTGTCCCAGAAGGCCACCGAATGCGGCTCCCAGCGGAAGCGGACCGAGTAATAGGGGTCTTCGAGGTGCTGGTAGAGGAAGTCGAGCAGGTGGCGGCTTTCGCGCGGCTTGAGCTCGTTGATATAGGCGGTGAAGCCCCGGTTGACGTAGATCACCTTGCGCCCCGTGACCGGGTGGGTGCGGATCACCGGGTGGACCGACTTGGGGAACTTGCCGTCGGGGTTGAAGCGGCCGAAGGCGAGCGCGCCGTCATGCGTGGCGGTCAGCCCTTCCAGATAGTCCTTCATCCGATCGGACAGGTCGTCATAGGCGGCGTACATGCTGGCGAACATCGTGTCCCCGCCGAGCGGCGGCAGGGTGTGCATGTAGAGGATGCTGCCCATCGGCGGCACCGGCGCGCAGGACATGTCGGTGTGCCATTCCTCGCCCGCGACATGCTTCGAATTCTCGTCGGCGTGGAGCTTGCGGACCTCGGGATGCTCGGGCAGGCCCTGCAGCGCGTGCCGCTGAAGATTGCCGAAATATTCGCCGACCCGCTTGAGCGAGGCGGGATCGAGCCGCTGGTCGCGGAAGAACAGCACCTGGTGGTCGGCGATCGCGCTGTGGAGATCGTCGACCTGCTGGTTGGTCAGCGGCTGCGACAGATCGATCCCGGATACGAGCGCGCCGATCCGCGGCGTCATGGGATCGGCTTCGATGGTCTCGTAACGCATGATCGGGAACTCCTCGGTCGGTTGGCGGCGGTATAGAACCGTCAAGATTGACTGACAATCCTGCATCGCTATCCATGAAAGCGAAGGGGAAACAGCATGATCGATTTTTCCGGCCGCAGGATCGTGGTGATCGGCGGCGGCAGCGGGATCGGGCTCGCCGCCGTCGGGCTTCTGCAGGGGCTCGGCGCGCGAATCGCGGTGGGCGATCGCGACGGGAGCACGCCGGATCGCCTGCCGGAAGGGGCAAGTTTCCACGCCTGCGACGCGACCGACCCCGCCAGCGTTGCCGCCATGCTCGATGCGGCGGAGGCGGCCCTGGGCGGCATCGACAGCCTGTTCATCACGATCGGCGGGGCCGCGCTCGGCCCGCTGGCCGACATGGATCTAGACGGCTGGCGGCGTGAAATCGCGTTCAACCTCGACAGCGTCTACATCGCCTGCCGCGCCGTGCTGCCCCGCCTGCCGGAGGGGGGATCGATCGTCACGACCAGCAGCGGCTATGCGATCATGGCGGGGGTGGATCGCGCCGCGTATACGGCGGCCAAGGCGGGCGTCATCGCGTTCAGCCGATCCTTCGCCGCGATCGCCGCGCCGGCGCGGGTGCGGGTCAACTGCATCGCCCCCGGCCCCACCGACACCCCCCGCTTCCGTGCGATGAACGGCGGCGACGAGGGTGTCGCCAAGGTGCAAGCGGCGATGCCGCTGGGCTCGATCCCCACGCCGGAGGATTGCGCGAAGCTGGCGGTGTTCCTGCTTTCCGACGCGGCGAGCCAGATCACCGGTCAGACGATCCACGTCAACGGAGGGTTGCTGACGCCATGAGCATTGCCGCCATGAACATTCCCGGCGCGAGCATTCCCGCGACGATGCGCGCCATCCGGCTGGACGAGACCGGGCCGCCCGAGAACCTCCACCTCGTCGAGATCGCCGTGCCCGACGTGCCCGAGGACGGGGTGCTGATCCGCACCGAATTCGCCGGCATGATCTATGCCGATGCCGAGGCGCGGCGGGGCACCTATTACGCGCAGACCAGGCTGCCGTGGTTCCCCGGGCGGGAGGCGGCGGGGACGGTGGTCGCCATCGGTTCGGCCGTGACCGGGCTTGCGGTGGGGGATCGCGTCGCGGCGCTGGTGATGGGGGCGGGATGCTATGCCGAATATGCGCTGGCCCGCACCGCGCCGCAGGAAACCGCCGATGGGCGGCGCTATCCTGCATCCGATATCGTCCGCCTGCCCGATGCGGTGGGGTTCGATTCGGCGCTGGTCTATCTGATCAACTTCCGCCTCGCCCATCTGCTCGTCCATGCCTGGGCCAGGGTCCGGCCGGGTGCATCGGCGATGATCCATGGTGCGACCGGCGGGATGGGGACGATGACGCTGGACGTGCTGCGCGAGATGGACGGGATCCGCATCGCTTTGGTGCGGAATGCCGACGAAGCGGCGTTCTGCCTGGGCCTGGGCGCGACCCACGCGATCGACGTGACGCGCGAGGATTATGTCGAGGCGGTGCTGCGGATCACCGATTCGCGGGGCGTCGATTTCTCCTTCAACGGTGTGGGCGGCGACACGATCAACCGCGATCCGGCGGCGCTGGCGACCTTCGGGGAAATCCATGCCTATGGTTATGTCGCGGGCAAGCCACCCTTCGATGTCTTCGCGATCGACGGGACGATCTCGCTGCGCACGTTCAGCGCCGACAGCTTCTTTCGAACGTCGTATTTCCCGGCGGCGACGGCGGCGATGATCGATCGCTTCGCGCGCGGCGGGCTGGTTCCGCCGGGCCGGGTGTTCGATCTGGCGGACGCGCCGGCCGCGCATCGCGCGATCGAAGCGGGCGATGTGATGGGAAAAATCCTGCTCAGGCCCTGACGACGGCCTTGACGACCGACCTCGTTGCCTGCACGGTTGTCAGACAATTATGGGTGACAAATGACAGCAAGCTTCAAGGAGCGCGTCGAGCAGAGGCTCAACGCCGGGCTGCTCGGGCAGTGGTATGTCATCGCCAAGTCGAGCCAGGTCCAGCCGGGAAAGCCGTTCGCGGCCAAGGCGCTGGGGATGAACCTGGTGCTGTGGCGCGACACGACCGGCAAGCTCCAGTGCATCGAGGATTACTGCCCGCATCGCGGCGCGCCGCTGTCGCGCGGCATGGTGCGCGGCGACACGCTGTCCTGCGCCTATCACGGCGTCCAGCTGGATGGCACGGGCACCGTGGTGAAGGTGCCGGCGCTGCCCGGATGCCTGCTCGAAGGGCGCAAGGAGCTCAAGTCCTTCGTGGTCGAGGAGCATCGCGATGGCGTGTTCGCCTGGTTCCCGAGCGTGGAACAGCCCGATCCGCTGCCGCTGAGCCTGCCCTATGAGCTGGCCGGCGATGATTACGCGATGTTCCTGACCACCGGCGTGTGGGAAACCAACTATCGCTACGCGATCGAGAATATCGCGGACCCGATGCATGGGCCGTATCTGCACGCGATATCCTTCACGCTGTCCGAAGGGTCGCTGGAGGATACGGTCAAGCTGACCAGCGTCGAGAACGGGTTCAACGTCGCGCGCGTGGCGCAGCAGGGCCAGAATTTCGACTGGGCCGAGCTGATCCTGGACAATGGCGCGCCGCATTGCCGGGTCAACATCCCCTATCCCACCGCCGGCGGGCCGGGCGGGATCATGCGCGTGGTGAACTTCATCACGCCGGTGGACGAGCATAACGCGCGCATCTTCTTCTGGCGCTGCCGCGAGGTGAAGGGGCTGGAGCGCGAGGCATGGCGCTTCCTGTTCCGCACCACCTTCGAACCGCGCCACTGGGACGTCCTGGAACAGGATCGCGAAATGCTTGCGGCAATGCCTGACAATGCGCGACAACGTGAGCGCCTGTACCAGCACGACATCGGAATCACCCGGCTGAGGCAGCTGATGTCCAAGAAAGCCCGGGCGCAGGTGCAGGCGGAGGATGACCTGAAGGCGGCGAAGGCCGCGAAATCCAGTTTGCGCGCCACCGCCTGATTTTTCCGTCGACCGATCGCGGCCAGAAGATGGGAGATTTTCGATGACGAATGCGCAGGAAATCGACTTCAGGGGCTGGCTGCTGATCGCCGGATCGACGCTGGGGGTCGCGGTGTGCGTCATCCCGATCTCGATCCTGTCGCTGGGCGTGTTCATCAAGCCGCTGGGCGCGGAATTCGGCTGGGGGCGCAGCGAGGTATCGCTGGCGCTGACCATCCTCTCCTTCGCGATGGCGGCCGCGCTGCCGCTGGCGGGGCGCGCGATCGACAGCTGGGGCGTGCGGGTGCCGACCGTCGCGTCGCTGATCGCCTATGCCGCCGGCGTCGCGCTGGTGCCCGCCGCCATCGACGGCTGGGGACGGACCGGCTTCTACGCGCTCGCCTGCTGGATCGGCTTCGCGGGGGCGGCGTCGAGCTCGGTCGCCTATGTGAAGATCCTGTCCGGCTGGTTCGATCGGTCGCGCGGGCTGGCGCTGGGCTTCGCGATGAGCGGGGTCGCGCTGGGCGGGGCGATCGCGCCGGTGCTGTCGGCGGTGCTGATCGAGAATTACGGCTGGCGGACGGGCTTCCACGGGCTGGCGCTGCTGCCGATCGTGATCGGCCTGCCGATCGCGCTGCTGATGCGCGAGGCACCGGCGACGCTGCAGGCCCGGCGCGAGCGCACGGGCGACGGGGCCGCCCTGCTGCCCGGCCTGACCGCGCGGCAGGCGACCGCGACGCGATCCTTCTGGATGCTGCTGGCGCTGTTCCTGGTCGCGGCGACGGCGATCCACGGCGTGCAGATCCATCTCGCGCCACTGCTCTCCGATCGCGGGCTGGCGCCCGAATATGCCGCGCTGGGCGTGACCTTCATGTTCGGCATCTCGGTCGTGGTGCGGCTGATCGCGGGCTATCTGTTCGATCGGGTGTTCGCGCCCTGGATCGGCGCGATCTGCTTCTTCGGCGCATGCATCGGCACCGCCATGCTGATCCCCGACGCATCGCCGAGCGTGTACCTGATCGGCGTGTCGCTGCTGGGCATCGGC
>Ga0160461_1000551_pt1 | contig 24308 bp, 20 predicted proteins | sample HID1975I_E6MG_FD_108266 | JGI IMG/M metagenome (GOLD analysis project Ga0160461, IMG submission 108266) | Enriched soil microbial communities from UW Madison campus, WI, USA - HID1975I_E6 MG | ecosystem: Environmental > Terrestrial > Soil > Unclassified | place: USA: Madison, Wisconsin...
CCTGCGCGCCGCCGGTCTGGGTGGTTATGGCCTCTGGACAATAAGCCGCGGCTTTGGCCTGAAGGTCGAAGAGTACTATGCAGCGCTCAACGCCGCCGACCACGTCCGTAAGGGTGATCTGGACGGACGTGGCGAGCTTTCCGACGGCGGGCTGCTCAAGTTCACCGAGTATTTCATCGCGACGGCCCTGGAGCAGGTGCGTTACTTCACCTCGCTCCTAGAACCTCGCATGCTTAGCCAGTGCATCGACTGTTACTTCGAGATGCGCAAGCGTGGCACTTTCCCAACCACCACCGTGGAGTTGCCACTTCTACGCATTGAAGCCCGCGACGTTTACCGCGACCTGCTTTACCTCGGCCCAATGCAACGTTCGGAAATCCAGGCCAAGTTGGGCATGAGCGAGCGCACTACTCGTAATCTGCTCAGCCAGATGGCGGACGAGGGCTTGATCAGTCTGGACGGGCGTACGCTGGTATCGCTGAAGCTCTCCAGGCACTCCATCGAGTTCCTGTTCCCCGCTCTGTTTTAACCCAGAACTACAAAACCCGCCTATTGGCCGGGCTTTTTACTGCACTGATGTAGCAATCGAGGCATCAGGTAATCAGTTGGCCTTGAACGTCATACGCTCAGGTTTAATCGTCGCGCCCCCTGACCTCAGCCTGCTCCCTTTTGAGCTCTACTTTCTGAGTCGAGAGCAGTCTATCTAGAGCGACTGCTTTCGGCTGAAGCGTGCCAGCTAATGAGCGCTTTATAAAAGGCTTCTTGGGGTTAATCTCAAAAAGTGTATTGCGTAGCGATACACAATACACTACCTTGTCTGAAAGGTAGATCTCTCTTTCTCAGTGCTCGAAGGATTCAGCGATGGCATCCATAACAGATGTTCTTCATCCAGGCTTGCGGATTAAGGCAGAAGTCATTCCGGCTGGGATGTCAGTGACCAAGGCTGCTTCACAAATGGGCGTAGGACGCCCCGCATTGTCAAACCTGCTCAATGGCAAGGCTGCCTTGTCGGCTGAAATGGCAGCTCGGCTAGAGAAAGCGTTTAAGTACCCGCTCAGGGACTTAATGGAGATGCAGTCGCAGTACGAGGCGGCGCAAGCCAGCAGGAAAACGGCACCTGCTAGTGCGAAGACGTATGTACCACCATTCTTAGCGATTAAAGCTAATGCCCTCGAAGACTGGGTTGCGCATAACATCCAAGCGCGATCTCGCCTGGCAGTGCTCCTGCGTACCTTGGTTCACTCGACAGGAATTGGGCTCACAAAAGTGGACTTCCCAGGTAATGACGATGCTGAACGTCCTGGTTGGGACGGTTTCGTTGAGGCCGGCGAGGGCACACCTTGGATCCCGGAAGGTTGTTCTGGTTGGGAATTTGGCACCAACGATGACCCCCGTGCGAAAGCGAATGGCGACTTTGAAAAGAGCGTGAAAGCTCTCAGCAAGGCAGACTGCGCGGAGATGACCTTCATTTTTGTCACGCCTCGACGTTGGGCCGGAAAAGGAGCCTGGGTCGATTCTAAGCAGGCTTTGAAGTTATGGAAGGACGTCCGTGCGTATGATGCGAGCGATATTGAGCAGTGGCTAGAGCAGTCGCTGCCTGGTCAGGCATGGTTCGCTAATGAAACAAATATTCCTGCTCAAGAGGTTCGTTCACTCGACAAATGCTGGACCGACTGGGCAGAAGTCTCGACTCCACCACTGGTAGGCAGCCTATTTGAGTCAGCGATTGAATCCGCCAAACGAGCCGTAGCTTCGTACCTATCGAGCCCGCCTGATAAGCCTCTCGTGATCGCAGCTGATTCGACTGAAGAGGCGCTTGCGTTCCTTGCCCAGTTGCTCAGTGATCAAGGAAGTGGTGAATTAGCTTCATATCGTGACCGAGTTTTGGTCTTCGACAAGCCTGGCGTTCTACCTCGCTTAGCCTCGGCCAAGCAGGCCTTTATCCCCGCCGTATATTCACGTGAAGTCGAGCGAGAGCTTGCTCCGTACGCAAAATCCTTACACTCGTTCGTGATTTACCCTCGCAACGCCGTAATAACGGCCCCTGGTGTGGTGCTCGAGCCGGCCAGTTACCAGGCTTTCAATGCAGCGCTTGAAGGTATGGGTAAGAGTCGGGATGAAATGACCCGGCTTGCAAAGGCCTCCGGCCGCTCTCTAACTGTTCTACGGCGGCGGCTTTCGTCTGTTCAGGCGGTACAGTTGCCAGAGTGGGTTGCAGATCCACAAATGGCAACGAAGCTTGTTCCATTTCTACTTGTTGGAGCGTGGGATAGTCGGAATGATGCCGATAAAGTGGGGCTGTCGCTTCTCGCAGGAGATCGACCTTATGACGAGCTTGAGAAGGATTGTCAGATCTTAGCCAAGTTTAACGATGCGCCGGTCTGGTCGATCGGGACTGCCAGAGGGGTGATTTCAAAGCTTGACTTACTTTTCGCCGTTGCTCACGGGGTGACGGAGGCTGACTTAGTTCGTTACTTCGATGTGGCGCGTATGGTGCTAGGCGAAGATGATCCGGCGCTCGATTTTGATGAGGAGCAGCGCTGGACGGCGCTGCATCATGGCAAGGTGCGTGAGTTTTCCAGCACTTTCCGAGAAGGAATCTCGGAAACGTTGGTATTACTCGCAGTGCACGGCGAGGAGGTATTCAAAGGGCGCTTTGGTTTTGATATTGAAACTGGAGTAATACGAGTCATTCGCGACTTGCTACGCCTTCCTTTAACTACGCGAGTTCTAGAGGCGAACGACAGTGACCTGCCTACATATGCAGAGGCGGCGCCGGACGAGTTCCTCTCGATTATAGAGCGAGACCTACGTTCCGACAGCCCAGCAGTATTTGGGCTTCTGCGGCCAGTGAGCCCCGGAGTATTCGGCGCTAGCCCAAGTCGCACCGGGTTACTGTGGGCGCTCGAGGGGCTTTCCTGGAATCCCGCGACACTGACACGTGCCGCATCCATCCTTGCACGGCTCGCGCAGATCGAGATCAAGGACAACTGGATCAACAAGCCGGCGCATTCTCTCGGCGCAATTTTTAGTGCATGGATGCCTCAGACCGCGGCGAATCTTCAGCAACGTGTGAATCTGCTGAAGCAGCTAGCCACGAAATTCCCCGATGTTGTTTGGAGGATTTGCATGGCGGAGCTCGAAACCCAGCAACGCATCGGTGACTACAGTCACAAGCCTCGCTGGCGTGCCGATGGCTATGGGTATGGTGAGCCCCTCCCTACGTGGCAACCAATTCGAGAGTTCATGAGCGAGGTGGTTGAGCTCGCTTTGAATTGGCCTGAGTTCTCGCTGGAAATGCTCTGTGACCTAGTCAATCGATTGCAAGAATTGAGTGATGACGACCAGGCCCGTGTATGGGCGTTGGTCGAAAACTGGGCGAAAACACAAGCTAGTGATGCTGACAAGGCGGTCATGCGCGAGAAGATTCGAGTATCGACACTGTCTCGACGTGCTGCTCTGCGTGCGAAAAAGAGTGGCCGTGCGGCAGCTCTGGCCACAGCAGGAAAGTCCGCCTATGACGCTCTAGAGCCTAGCGATCTAGTGAACAAGCATATGTGGCTATTCAACAATGCTCGGGTGGAGGAGTCTGCTGATGAGCTCGAGGATATTCATATCTCCAATTACCTTGAGCGCGAAGAGCGAATCAATCGGCTGAGGGGAGAAGCGTTGCGCGAAGTTTTTGCTCATCGCGGCCTCTTCGGGATTTTGGAGCTGTCCGAACGGGGGAATGCACCATGGATTATTGGTTCTCTTGCTGCCAGAGTCGTCTTGTCCGAGTCAGAGCTTCTGGAACTGCTACGCATTGCGCTTGAAGCAGACCACTCCGGCGGGGATGGGGCCCGCTCCCACAAGAGTCTTATCAGTGGTGCGATTCGAGCTCTAATAGATGACGACCAACGTAACGGAATATTGTCGAGTGCCGCTACAGGCCTGTCCGAAGAGGCTGTGGTGGGGTTGTTTCTACTTGCACCGTTTGGCAAAAGTACTTGGAGCCTGGTGGATACCCTGAGTGGGCATATCCAGTCACAGTACTGGAATGAAGTATCGCCAGATTGGGTGAGCGACTCGGAGTCTGAGCGAAACGAGGCTGTCGAGCGCTTGCTGAAGGCAAGTAGGCCAAGGGCGGCATTTTCGTGTATTCGCTATGAGTTATCCAAAGTCGACCCAAGGGTAGTTTTTCGGTTGATGTCGGAGATGGCTCAAGGCGGAAGAGATTTGCCTGGCCAGTACATGCTCGAACCATACTATGTCGAGGAAGCGTTCAAGCAATTGAGTAAATGTACTAGCCTGTCGCTCGAGCAGAAGGCGGGCTTGGAGTTCGCCTATATCGAAATTTTGGGGCAGCCTTGGGCGAGGCGAGAAAGCTCGAACATACCGTATCTTGAGCAGTACATAGAGATGCATCCTGATCTGTATGTTCAAGCTATTTGTTGGATGTACAAACGCAAGGATGGCGCAGCCGACCCTGCGGCTTACCAAGTTCCGCTAGATCGCATAAGTGATATGGCCAAGCGGGGATACAGGCTGCTGGAAGCGTTAGGTCGCCTTCCAGGACAGGATGTTTGCGGTGATGTTGATCAGTTGCGCCTTGCGAAGTGGGTCGAAGCCGTTCGCCAGTCATGTAACGAGCTGAGTCGTGCAGACGTTGCGGATATCTGTATCGGCAAGCTTCTATCGCGCGCACCGGAGGGCAAGGATGGGGTATGGCCTTGTGAGTCGGTGCGCGCGGTGATGGAGGATATTCAGTCCGAACCCCTGATGGAGGGGGCGCACACGGGAATTTACAACTCGCGAGGTGTGCACGTGCGGGGTGACGGTGGTCAGCAAGAGCGCGAGCTCGCTGAAAAGTATCGGGATTGGGGGCAGGCGCTACAGTTCTCTTACCCGTTTGTTGCTTCGAAGCTGCTGATGGCAATTGCCAAAACGTACACTCATGAAGCAACGCGGGAGGACACCGAAGCGGGCATCCGTCGTCGATTGCATCCATGAAATTTAGCTGTTGTTAGCTTTGATGGGGTCTCTTCCATTGAATAGACCCTGCTTTCTTAGGGCCTACGAAGAGACGGGCAATCTATGCTCATGTAATGAAGCAATCGAGGCATCAGGTAGCCGGCATCAGCACCCACGCCCCTGAGTGTTGCCGAGGCGAAGTTCCGTTGCTTGGGTAAGCCTAGGAAGTACAAGCCAGGCACCTGGCTGGCTATACCGTTGTGCTGCAGCACACGCCCACTCCGGTCGGCGACCGGGAGGCCCGTCAGGAAATCTAGGTTTGGCTGGAAGCCCGTCGCGAAGATCAGCGCATCGGTCTGGGTCGTGCTTCTATCTGGCCAGACAACCGCATCGGGTAGCACTTGCTGGAACATGGACCTGCGCTGGAATAGGCCGGCGTTGAGAGCCTTCCGGTACTTACCGGTATCGAGCACGGGCGTGCTCTGGTCACTCAACCATCGTGTTTGCTCCAGCTTGGTGAATTTCAGCCAGGTATGAAAATCGAGCCCGAGGATTCGCTGCGGGAAGAAACGGATTTTCTCGCGGGTAGCCAGCACTACCTCAGTGACGCCTGCAAGCTCATAGGCGATCTGGACAGCTGAGTTCGCAGCTCCAACCACTACAACACGCTGGCCAACAAAAGGCTTTGGCGTTCGATAAGCCGAGCTGTGCAAACAAGTCCCTGAAAAGCCCTCTAGCCCAGGAATACTGGGCGTGAACGGACGGCTAAATCCTCCCGATGCTACGACCACAGAACGTGCGGTGAAGATTGCTCCGGTGTTGCAGTGAACCTCAAACACCTTTCCCTTCTGCGCTACGCCCACCACTCGAGTACTTCCCTGAAAAGGAATTCGAAACTCGGCAGCATAGGCTTCCAGGTACTGCACCACCTCGTCTCGTAGCGGATAGCTCTTGGGGTCACCAGGAAACGGCAGCCCTGGCAACGCCGAGTATTCCGCCGGTGAGAACAGCTGCAGGCTGTCGTAGTAGTTACGCCAGTTCCCGCCAGGGGATGCCTGCTCATCCAAGATGAGGAACTCCAAGCCGCGCTGCTGCAAGTGCCAGCCAGTCGCCAAACCTGCTTGCCCACCACCGATGACAACCACATCCAAAGTACGACTCAATTCATTCATATGTGCACACTCATGCATATATTAGGAGAAAAAAAGCCAAACTACGGGCAGCACAGCGAAACCAGACCCTTGGTTCGCTGGAGGAGGATCTCCAAACGCTCGACGATCGCTCCACCATTCACTTCATAGAAAACCTGTCTGCCCACTTTGGTGGCTTTCACGATGTGAGCGTCGTGCAGCACCTGTAAGTGCCTTGAAATCACAGAGCGCTCCTGCGGCAAGGCTTTGGCGATTTCGCCGACATCCGCCCTCCCTAACTGAAGCACGCGCTTAAACACCGCGACCCTAGAGGGTTCGCAGAGAGCTTTGAAGAAGGCTTCATCTAGCGACTCGATGGCAGCATCGATAGCTTGGGCGCGGAGATTATCGGTAGTCGTCATGAGTGCAATATATGTGCATGAAGACGCACATGTAAAGCCACCCATCATCACAAGCTTGCGATACATTCGGAAAATCGTATATTCGGAAAACCATATACACGCAGAGTATCTAGTGATGACTGGCAAGATCCGCGTCCTGTTTGTTTGCACCGCCAACGCTGCTCGCTCCCAGCTCGCCGAAGCATTGCTCCGACACACAGATCCATTGCGCTTCGAGGCTTTCAGCGCAGGTACTCAGCCTAGCGAAGTCGACCCGCGAACCTATGCCGCCCTTGAGCACCTCGCCATCGACTCCAGCGCCCTGCGTAGCAAATCCATCGACGAGTTCGCCGGTGAACACTTCGACTATGTCATTACCCTCTGTGACAAGGCCGCCCAGGAATGCCAAGCGCTTCCGGCTTTTGGTGAGCAGTTGGTATGGAACTTCGAAGACCCTGTCACCAGCGACAAACACGACGCCTTCCGCCACACGCTTCACGAGATTCATGAGCGCATCAAGATGTTCGTCCTCGTGAAAACCAAACAATGAGAACCGCTATGACTGACTCGCTGACCCCAACCAAGGTTTTCAAATGTCTCGCCGACGAGACCCGCATTCGGATGATGTTGCTGATCGCTCGCGAGGAAGAGCTCTGCGTCTGTGAACTGACCTGTGCGCTGGAAGAAAGCCAGCCCAAGGTTTCCCGCCACCTAGCGCAATTGCGCACGTGTGACCTGCTGGAAGACCGCCGGCAGGGTCAATGGGTTTACTACCGGCTACATCCCGAGCTGCCCGCCTGGGTACGCGAGGTCCTGACAACGACGCTGGAGGCCAATCGCGAATGGCTGAGCACCAGCTCCAAACGACTGGACACCATGGGTGACCGCCCACAGCGCGTGGCCTCCTGCTGCTAATCACCGCCGAGAAAAGCCGATGAAAGTTCTGTTCCTCTGCACCGCCAATAGCTGCCGCAGCATCCTGTCCGAAGCCGTTTTCAACCACTTGGCCCCGGCCGGTATGAACGCCTTCAGCGCCGGCAGCCAGCCCAAGGGCGAGGTGCATCCGTTGTCCATCGCCGCGCTGCAGCGCGGCGGTATTTCCACCGATGGTCTCAGCAGCAAGTCCAGTGATGCACACACCGAGCTCGCCCCGGACTTTGTCATCACCGTCTGCGACAAAGCCGCTGGCGAAGCATGCCCCGTGTTCTTCGGGCCGGCAGTGAAGGCCCACTGGGGGCTTTCTGATCCGTCGGACCTGCAAGGTAGCGCCGCCGAGCTGGATGAGGCTTTCGACGCCACGCTTGAACACATCAAGCGCCGCATTACGGCATTCCTCGCATTGCCTTTTGAACAACTGGATGCCGCCCAGCTCAAGGCCGAGCTGGCACGCATCGGAACGCTCTGACGTTAAGGGAGATTCACCATGAGCAAGAGCCGCCTTTCATTCCTCGATCGCTACCTAACGGTCTGGATCTTTTTGGCCATGGGCCTTGGCATTGGCCTCGGCAGTCTCTTCCAGGGACTGCCTGCATGGCTGAACAGCCTGTCGGTTGGCTCGACAAACATCCCCATTGCCATTGGCCTGATCGTCATGATGTACCCGCCATTGGCGAAGGTGAAATACGAGGAGCTGCCACAGGTCTTTAAAGACAAGCGCATCCTCGCCTTGTCGCTGATTCAGAACTGGGTGATTGGCCCGGTGCTGATGTTCGGGCTGGCTGTCGTTTTCCTCTCCGACAAGCCCGAGTACATGACCGGCCTGATCCTCATCGGCTTGGCACGCTGCATCGCCATGGTGCTGGTGTGGAACCAGATCGCGGGCGGCAACAACCAGTACGTTGCGGGCTTGGTCGCCTTCAACAGCATTTTCCAAATTCTGTTCTTTAGCGTGTATGCCTGGATCTTCCTGGGCCTTCTGCCGCCGCTGTTCGGCCTGGAAGGTAGCATCATCGAAACCAGCTTCATCGAAATTGCCCAATCGGTACTGATCTATCTGGGTATCCCATTCCTGGCTGGCTTCCTGACCCGCAAGATCCTGATCAGCCGTATGGGCTCGGCGTGGTACGAGGAGCGCTTCATTCCGAAGATCAGCCCGCTGACACTCGTGGCGTTGCTGCTGACCATCGTCGCTATGTTCAGCCTGAAAGGTGACATGGTGCTGCAACTGCCTCTGGATGTGCTGCGCATAGCCATCCCACTAACCATCTACTTCGTGGTGATGTTCTTCATCAGCTTCTGGATGGGCAAGCTGCTGGAGGCCGACTACCCACGCACCACCGCGCTGGCCTTTACCGCCGCAAGTAACAACTTCGAACTGGCCATTGCCGTGGCCATCGCCACTTTCGGCCTCGCCTCGCCGGTAGCCTTTGCCACCGTCATCGGGCCTTTGGTGGAAGTACCAGTACTGATCTCCCTGGTTGGCGTTGCCTTGTGGCTCAAGCGTCGCTGGTTCGATCAGCCATCTGGTGCCTTGTCCCAGGAGTGAAATCATGACCGAACACCATATCCCCAACATCGACAGTGATCTGATCGATCTGCCGTCTTCCGAAAAGCTGGCTATCGAGCAGCAGTCCACTCACAAACCGCGCATCCTGCTGCTGTATGGATCGACCCGAGAACGCTCTTTCAGCCGCCTTCTGACCGAGGAAGCAGCCCGCCTGCTGGAGCACTTCGGTGCCGAGACGCGGATCTTCAATCCGTCGGGCCTGCCGCTGCCGGATGACGTACCCGACGACCACCCCATGGTCAAAGAGCTGCGCGACCTGGTGCTCTGGTCGGAAGGCATGGTCTGGTGTTCGCCAGAACGCCACGGTGCGATGACCGGCGTGTTCAAGTCGCAGATCGACTGGATTCCGCTGAGCATGGGTGCCGTGCGCCCCACTCAAGGCAAAACCCTCGCTGTGATGCAGGTCTGCGGGGGCTCGCAGTCGTTCAACGTGGTCAACCAGCTGCGCGTGCTTGGCCGCTGGATGCGCATGTTCACCATCCCTAACCAATCGTCAGTGCCGAAGGCCTATCTGGAGTTCGACGAGGCGGGCCGCATGAAGCCTTCTGCCTACTACGACCGTGTCGTCGACGTGATGGAGGAACTGGTGAAATTCACCCTGCTGCTGCGTGATCGCGCCGACTATATGGTCGATCGCTACTCCGAACGCAAAGAGTCGGCTGAAGAACTATCGAAGCGCGTCAATCAACGCTCCATCTGAGGCTTTTGAGCATGCAACTGCACCCGTATTCCGTGCTAACTACTCCCCAGTTGATCGGCCAACTGATCTTCACCCCGTGCCCTGGTACCAAGGACACGTCGGTCTCCCAGGCTCTGGCGACACTGCGCGATACCGGTGCAAGCGCACTGGTAACCCTGATGCCGGATGAAGAGCTGCTGCAGAACGAGGTCGATCTACTGCCTGAAGAATGCCAGCTGTTGGGCCTCGAATGGTTCCACCTGCCGGTGGAGGATGATCAGGCTCCCGGCGAGCCCTTTGCTGCCGCCTGGGAAACCCATCGGGAGCGCCTAAAAGAGCTGGTGATGGCTGGCAAATCGATCGCTATTCACTGCAAGGGTGGCTCAGGCCGTACCGGCTTGTTCGCAGCCCGCCTGATGATCGAGTGCGGTATCCCTGTGCACGAGGCCATCGCTCAGGTTCAGGCCCTGCGCCCGCGAGCCATTCAAAACCCTGCACACGTCAGCTACATCAATCAGTTCACCAATACCCTCTGACCGCTCGCGAACCGCGACTCGAGAACAAGAACATGGCAATCAAAGTAGGCATCAATGGGTTTGGACGTATCGGTCGCTTGGCGCTGCGCGCGTCCTGGGACTGGCCGGAATTCGAATTCGTACAGATCAATGACCCGGCCGGGGACGCTGAGACCCACGCCCACCTGATCAACTTCGACTCGATCCACGGACGCTGGCACCGCGAAGCAGGTACAGACGGCGACTCGGTGGTGATCGATGGCAAGCGCATCAAGGTCACGGCGAACAAGACCATCGCCGACACCGACTGGTCGGGCTGCGACCTGGTCATCGAAGCCAGCGGCAAGATGAAGTCGGTAGCCGTGCTCCAGGCTTACCTGGATCAGGGCGTCAAACGCGTGGTGGTCTGTGCCCCAGTGAAGGAAAAAGGCGCGCTGAACGTGGTTATGGGCGTAAACCAGCACCTGTTCGAGCCGGCTCAGCACCGCATTGTCACCGCCGCTTCCTGCACCACCAACTGCCTGGCCCCGGTGGTCAAAGTGATTCATGAGAACCTGGGCATCCGCCACGGCTCGATCACCACCATCCATGACCTGACCAATACCCAGAGCATCCTTGATACACCGCACAAGGACCTGCGCCGCGCCCGTGCCTCGGGCATGAGCCTAATCCCGACCACCACCGGTTCGGCTACAGCGATTGCCGAGATCTTCCCCGAACTGCGCGGCAAGCTGAATGGTCATGCCGTGCGCGTACCGCTGGCCAACGCCTCGCTGACCGACTGCGTGTTCGAGGTAGCCCGTGAAACCACGGCTGAAGAGGTCAACTTGCTGCTGAAGGCGGCTGCCGAAGGCCCGCTGAAGGACATCTTGGGTTACGAAGAACGCCCACTGGTGTCCATCGACTACCGCACCGATCCGCGGTCTTCGATCATCGATGCGCTGTCGACCCTGGTGGTCAACGGCACCCAGGTGAAGATCTACGCCTGGTACGACAACGAGTGGGGCTACGCCAATCGTGCAGCGGAGCTGGCCCGACTGGTCGGCACGGCGGAGTAAACGGCGATCATGAAGGCGTTGTCAGCCCTGTCTACGGAAGTGCGTCAGTACCTGCTGGTTACCGGCAATTACTGGGCCTTCACCCTCACCGACGGCGCGTTGCGCATGTTGGTGGTTTTGCACTTCCATACACTTGGCTACACGCCGCTGCAGATCGCGGCGCTGTTCCTGTTTTACGAAGTTTTCGGCGTGATCACCAACCTGGTGGGCGGCTACCTCGGCGCCCGCCTGGGGCTAAACCGCACCATGAACATCGGCTTGGGCATGCAGGTCCTAGCCTTGCTGATGCTTACGGTGCCAGCGGCCTGGCTGACGGTACCTTGGGTGATGGCCGCCCAGGCACTGTCCGGTATCGCCAAAGACCTCAACAAGATGAGTGCCAAGAGTTCCATCAAACTCTTAGTACCGGATAGCCAGCAAGGCACCCTCTACAAATGGGTGGCGATCCTCACAGGCTCGAAAAACGCGCTCAAAGGCGTGGGATTCTTCCTCGGCGGTGCACTGCTCGCGCTGCTCGGCTTCTCCATGGCGGTGCTGGCCATGGCGGCGGCGCTGGCATTGATCTGGATAGGCAGCTTGATGCTGCTGAAAAAAGACCTGGGCAAGGCCAAGGCCAAACCGAAATTCCGCGACATGCTGTCCAAGAGCCGGGCGATCAACATCCTCTCGGCCGCACGACTGTTTCTTTTCGGTGCTCGCGATGTCTGGTTTGTCGTCGCGCTGCCGGTCTACCTGAGCACCGTATTTGGCTGGGACTTCTGGTTGGTCGGCGGCTTTCTTGCCGCCTGGATCATCGGTTACGGCATCGTGCAGTCGTTTGCGCCCAACATCACCGGCAAGAAGCGTGGTCATGTGCCGGACGGCCGGGCGGCCTTCATCTGGGCCATCGCGCTGGCCGGGCTGCCAGCATTAATTGCTCTGGGACTGAGCGCAGGTTGGTCAGCTCAGGTGGTGCTACTTGGTGGGCTGATGCTGTTCGGCGTGCTGTTCGCCGTGAATTCATCGCTACACAGCTACCTGATCGTCAGTTATGCCAAGGAGGATGGGGTATCACTGGACGTCGGCTTCTACTACATGTCCAACGCTCTGGGACGGCTGGTCGGCACGCTACTTTCCGGCTGGGTTTACCAGGCTCACGGACTGCAAGCCTGCTTGTGGATATCAAGCGGCTTTGTGCTACTGGCTGCCCTGATTTCCATTGCGCTACCCAAGCACACCACACCTGGTATCTGAAGGAGAGATGAACATGGATGCAAAAATGCTCGATGTGATCATAATCGGCGGTGGACAAGCCGCGCTGGCAACGGCTTATTTCCTACGCCGCACTCAGCGTTCATTTTTGATCCTCGATGCAGGGGAAAGACCCGGCGGAGCCTGGTGCCATGGCTGGGACTCATTGCGGCTATTTTCGCCGGCCGCCTGGAGCTCAATTCCAGGATGGATGATGCCCCCCTCTGAGAACGAGTATCCCTCTCGCGACCACGTCATCAACTATTTGGCCCAATATGAGGCTCGCTACAAATTCCCAATTGAGCGTCCCGTGCGAGTCACCTCTGTCGAGCGTATCGAAGGTGGGTTGCGCGTTCATGCCAGCGATCGATACTGGGATACCCGGACCGTCGTAAGTGCAACAGGAACCTGGAGTAATCCTTACGTTCCTGAATACCCGGGCGCAGAGCTATTTGCCGGCTCACAGCTTCACTCAGCGCACTACGTGAATTCGCAGCTGTTCGCCGGAAAACGCGTATTGGTGGTTGGCGGGGGTAATTCTGGCGCGCAAATACTAGCTGAGGTATCCAAAGTGGCAGAGGCTACTTGGGTCACGCCAGCGGAACCTCTTTTCCTGCCAGATGAAGTCGATGGTCGAGTGCTATTTGAGCGGGCTACCGAGCGCTGGAAAGCTCAACAGGAAGGCCGTGTCATTGAGCAACCTGTCGGCGGACTGGGCGACATCGTCATGGTACCCCCGGTGGTCGAAGCTCGTGAGCGAGGCGTGTTATGGGCGAAGCGTCCGTTCGAGTGCTTCACCCAAGGCGGCGTAATCTGGACCGACGGTACCGAAACTCGGGTGGATGCGGTGATCTGGTGCACTGGCTTCAAACCAGCCCTTAACCATTTGGCCAAGCTAGATGTCTTGAACAAAGACGGCCGGGTGGACGTTCAAAGTACGCATTCGTTGCTCGAGCCAAGATTATGGCTTGTGGGCTATGGAGAATGGACGGGGTCTGCATCGGCAACGCTGATCGGCGTCACGCGCACTGCCCGAGCTACTGCTGAGGAAATTGAGTCTGCGCTAATGTCGCAGCGCTAGACCTCTGCGATCTCTAGGTATGGGTCGCGCGGCGGCGCTTCGCGAGATACTTTTACAACCACAAAGTGCTTCTCGGCGCGGATGATCGCTCCTGGCCCTTTGCAGCCAATAGTGCCAGTGAGGAGTACGATTACCATTGGCGGCAGCGCTCGCGAGCGAGGCAAACCTCCATGAGCCAGTTAGAGAGCACGATTGTTGAATGCGAAGACCCTAGTTGCGGGGAAGCTAATAGTAGTTATCCCTCCTGTGGTGCTCGCGGAGCTCGGGCTTGGTGTCGTTGAGCGGCTTAGCCATGAGGTGCTCGATAGAAAGATCGCGTTGAAGCAAGATTGCGATACCAACCCAACGATCTGAGTTTCCTCCCGGTCGAGATGTTTCACACCTCTTTCTGGGACTCAACTGCGGGAGCTGCACCAATGACTGACCTTCAAATTCTCGAGCTTTGTGTCCCGTTTTCTAGTAAATGCTGGAGTAGAGGCCACCGCTGCTTCATGGGGAGACGCGAGCAGATTTTGAAATGTGCTGAGCAAGCGCTTGGAAATCGCGATCTTGCGGAAATGTGGCTCATAAAGCCATCAGCTGGCCTTGATCATTGCTCGCCTTGCAGCCTGTTAGCAGATCATCTGGGCTACGGTCATGTCAGGGACGACTTAGTACGTCTCGACTACGGTGTGTACCAATGACGGTCAGGAATTCCCCTTCACCGGTGGGGCCACAGGCTCTCCATTGGCCAGCACCGGAATCCTTGGCGGTGGAAAATCGACCGTTTTTTGAGGAAGCTGCTTTCCCTTTCCCTTTGGCGGCGTGAAATTGCAACACCGGTAGCGCTTCGGTCTGTCAAGCCCGTCATTGCTCGGCCCCACCCCTGCTGTGACAGTTTTTATTGTCCAAAACCAGGGTCTACGTGTATGTGCGCGGCTGTTTTTGTGGGCGGCTAATAACATCATGACTGCTAAGGGGCTTTTTCCGGCCACCCCTCTTGGCCCTCTTCAAACCTGACTTTGCTTGTGACAACCTTTTTTAATTTTCCGCTGCCATGCCTTTCTCTCGAAGCCTCGAGAATCAAGGGGGGGTGTGACAACCTTTATTAATCGGAATCGTGTGGCGTTTTTTGAAACTGCTGGTTTTGTGACAACCTTTATTAATTTTCCGCTGGCAGGCCTTTTTCTAGAGCCCGCGAGAATCAAAGGGGGTTGTGACAAACTTTATTAATTGGACACATGTTGTGGTTTTAGAGAATTAAAACTGTCGTCAAACAATAAAAACTGTCGCTAAGGAAGGGAGCCGTCGCCGGCTCCCTTTTATAGCTGCGGCTTCCTACTGCTGCTTCCTCCGCACCTCCTTTTGAATCGCCCCTGGTTTCCTAGACACTCTCCAAGCTCAAAAAATACCGTTTCTCATACTCTACTGGCGACAGCTGCATAGCACTGCTGTGTCGGCGTTTAGGGTTGCGGTTTGTGTGCGCTGCACTTTTTAATCTGATGCTCAAACTTATTAGAATTACTCTTTAATCGTACAGCCAGTCTGTGGCTGCCTCAATGTGGAGCATCTTCGAGAACGCCTAAACTCCTCTCGAAAAAACTGAGTTTGTATACCGATTGGTATATGGAACTTAGATCGCAAACGACTCATGCTCCAGCCATCGGTCCAGGACGAACCGTGACATAAAAACAACTCACATAGCTAAAGCCGCGTCGTTCATCGCCGCAGCTCGGAGTCTACTCATGACGGGACGTTTGCAAGGCAAAGTAGCGCTGATCACTGGCGGTGCAGGTGGATGCGGCCTTGCCGCATCAGAGCTCTTTGCGGCAGAAGGGGCTAAGGTAGGCATCGTCGATCTTCCCTCCAGCAACGGCGCCGAGGTGGCCAGTCGGCTTCGCGCTGAAGGCTACGACATCGTCTTCTCACCTGCGGATGTGTCGGACGCTGCTCAGGTGAAGGTGGCTGTGGCCGCCGTCGAGGAAGCATTCGGACCGATCACTGTGCTCATGAACCACGCCGGCATTCTCTCGGCGCTGCCCTTCCTGGAAACCAGCGAGGCAGAATGGGACCGTATCATGGCAGTGAACGTAAAGAGCATGTTCCTGGTCACCAAGGCGGTTTTGCCAGGGATGATTGCAGCCGGCGGTGGCAGCATCGTATGCACATCGTCCATTTCGGCCGTGGTCGGCACACCCATGGAAGTCCTCTACTGCACCAGCAAAGGCGCGACGCACATGTTCGCCAGGGCGATCGCGGTTGAGTTCAGAGATCGCGGCATCCGCTCCAATGCAATTTGCCCCGGCTTCATTGCGACAGCACATGGTCTGCGGGAGATCGAGACCTTGCAAAAGCACGGAGTGGATGTCACTGAAGAGGCTATTGCTGCAGCGCAGGGCCGTCTTTGCAAACCCTCCGAAGTGGCTACCGCAGCACTCTTCCTCGCCAGTGATGATGCGAGCTTCGTGAACGGAGCCCATTTGTTCGCCGACAATGGCTACACCGCAATCTAATCATAAGAAAATTGCAGGAGATCCATCGTGACAACATCTTCGAACAACATGCACATCAACGAGTTCGGCCTCGAACACGCCCACTGGCGTAACTGGGCGGGTAACCAATCCTGCATCCGTTCAGCACGCGGCGCGCCTACGAGCGAGGATGAGCTTTGCTCGATGGTCAACGATGCCTCCAGCAAGGGCATGAACGTGCGTGTGGCCGGCTCCGGCCATTCCTTCACCGCCGTAGCGCTCACCAATGGATTGCACCTCACGCTGGGCAACATGACTGGTGTGCATCACATCGATTACGACAAGAAGCGAGTCACCGCTTCTGCGGGCACAACCATCAACGCCTTCGGTAAAGCCTTGCGCAATGCCGGCCTCTCGATGGTTAACCAGGGTGATATCGACAGCCAGTCGATCGCCGGCGCGCTGACCACGGGCACTCATGGCACAGGCCTTACCCTCGGTAACCTGGCGTCGTCCATCGTGGGTATGAAACTGGTTCAGCCAGATGGTCGCATCATCGTTGTCGACGAAAGCACCCCCGACCTTCTGCACGCTGGGCGCGTATCGATGGGAGTGCTCGGGATTGTCTCCGAGATTACCCTGCAGGTGACCGATAGCTTCAACCTGCACGAGCGCATCTGGCGTGAAGACTTCGAAAGCGTAATGGAAAAGCACGATGAGCTCGCCCGCACGCACCGGCACTTCAGCTTCTTCTGGTGCCCGTACGAGCAGAGCCGGCACTGCTATTGTCTGCCGGACACCGCAGCGACTTCGAAGACTGGCCGAACCACCGACGTCTGCGAAGTGAAGGTTATGGACATCAGCGATCGCGCGCCCTTCGAAAGCCCATTCGAAAAAGTCGCCTATAGCTCGGACGTGTATCCGATCGAATACTTGCCGAACTTCCACGAGCTGGAATACGCGGTACCGATCAAGCACAGCAAAGAGGCGCTGCGGGCAGTTCGCAAGCTGATGCTGGAGGACTTCCCTCAAGCCATCTACCCCATCGAGTACCGTTTCACTGCCGGGGACGGGGCCTGGATGAGCCCGTTCTTTGAGCAGGACAGTGTGACCATCTCGGTGTCAGGCCAGCCAGGTACCGACTATTGGGACTACCTGCGTGCGGTTGATGTAATCCTTCGCTCCTATGGGGCCCGGCCGCACTGGGGCAAGCTGCACTTCTTGACCGGCGATGACGTAACGGCGATCTATCCGCGTGCCACCGACTTCCGGCAACTGCGACGCGAGCTCGATCCGCAAGGCATCTTCCTCAGCGAACACCTCAGTCCTTATTTCAAGTAGCCATCGACCCTGAGCAACTCAGCGGGCTGGCTGCCTCTAGCTTGCTGAGTTGTGGAGTGCTCAGAACGGTATGTCGAAATCGTGGCGCCATGAGGCGCGGGACATTTCATCGTTAGGGGCGCGTCCAACCCAAGGGTATTTCTAATTTCACGATATCCATTTTACGACCGCAATCAGCGAGTTAACGGCACGTATATCGGTTGATATATAGACACCGTCGACACGATGGACCTAGCCTGACGCCGGCGTATTCGCAAGCACCAATCAAAACAAGAGCAACTACATATTTTCAGTCCTGCCATTCCACAACACATACAAGAATGAGGCAGCAAATGGAAAACATAGGCACCTATGTCATCTATGTGATTATGGTGTGTGCCGTCATCGGCGCCATTGCATCCATGATCAATCCGGAAGGTGAGTTGGGTCAGGAATTCATCGCCGGGCTTCACAGCATCGGGCCCATCTTCATACCCGTGGCAGGCATCATGGCCGCCATTCCCTTCATCTCCAGCGGCATCAGCCATGTGATCGCGCCCCTGTTTCAACTCATCGGCGCTGACCCTGGCATAGCCGGTCCCATCTTCATCGCTTCTGACATGGGTGGCTATCAGCTGGCCAAGGCGCTCGCACAGAGCCCCGAAGGCTGGATTCTGGGCCTGATCACCGGCTTCCAATCCGGTGCCACCATCATTTTCGTCATCCCTGTCGGTCTGGCCATGTTGCGCAAAGTCGACCACAAGTACATGGCCCTGGGCATCATGGCCGGCCTGCTCACCATTCCAGTCAGCATCATGATTATCGCCATGATGATGCAGGCCCTGGGTCTCAACGTCCGGCCAGATATCGCTACGACCGGTGCCGCGACCGAGGCCTTGCACTTCACGCTTCCGATGCTGCTGCGCAATCTGATGCCGCTGATTCTGTTCTGCATCGCCCTGGCCGCAGCGCTACGGTACTTCCCGAACGTGATGGTGTACCTGTTCCTCAAGCTCGGACAGTTCATGTACATCTCGGTGGTGCTAGTTCTGGTGGCCTCGATCGTCCAGTACTTCACCGGCTTCTTCAGCACAGTGTTTGGCGGGTGGGGATTCGCTCCGATCATTGCCGATGCTGACGACCAATTCCGGGCATTAGAGATTGCCGGCTACATCGGGCTGATGCTGTGCGGTGCATTTCCGATGGTCTACCTGCTCAAGCGCTTCCTTTCCAAACCTATCGAGAAGGTCGCGTCCCGCTTCGGCATGTCTGGGGTCGGCGCTGCCGGTGTGCTCGCTTCCTCGGCCAACATCCTGGCCATGTTTCGCCTCGTCAGCGACATGCCACCCAAGGACAAAGTCCTGGTCATCGCTTTCTCGGTATGTGCCGCCTTCACTTTTGGCGACCACATGGCTTTCTCGGCAAACTTCCAACCGTCGCTCATTCTGCCTTTGATGATCGGCAAGCTCAGCGGCGGCCTGATCGCCATGGTGTTGGCCTACTGGCTTGCGGTACCGAAAGCCAAGGAGATGGGCCTGCAGGATGAAGCTGCTGCCGCTGGCAGTTTCCGAACCAGCGCTGAAGCCGCTTGATCCGATAACGTCTTCTACTTTATCCGGAGCGTCATTTGACCTCCGGACTTATTGGCTTTGAAGCGCTCAATATCGCGTTCTTGTGGACGAAAAGATAAGGTGCTTGGACCACACCGGCATGTTTGCCTGGCGAGTGCCAGCTGACGCCGGCAGCGTCCCGAGAACAACAAGCGTGGTGATCATGAAAATTGAAGAGGCGAGAGCGCTGTCCTCCGTCATTCAGGCTTTAGGGACCGACCTGTTTGGGCCGGCCATCGATGCCCTGCTTCGCGAGAAAGTATCGTTCGACATGAGCTGTGGTTACCTTTTTCAGTTCAACCAGAGCGCTATCCTCGTACACAACGGTTACGGCCTATCCGTCAGTGAAAAGACCCTCAACGCCTATCTGCGCGGTGGCTACCTACTCGATCCGTTCTACGTGGCCTGCGTAAACAGCCATCCCGCAGGCCTGTGGCGGATGACCGATCTGGCCCCCGACAGCTTCTTTTCGTCAGGATTCTCGATATCGAAGGACATCCATCCCTGTGTCTCCTCTGAGCACGGGACCGCCATCGAGGAAGTAGGATTCATTATCCCGATACGACCCCAGGTTGCGATCGTTTACTCGGTGATGAAGTACCTGCGCAACGGGGAGTTCACACAGGATGAACTGCAGGAGTTGACGGTGATGGGGCCGATCATGACGGCACTGTTCGAGAAGCATTGCCAGCTGAGCTACTCACCCCACCTCAAGGAAGAGCAACCGGCCGACGTCATGCTTGAGGATGCCTTCGTAGAAATCCTCCAGGGCCAACTCACCGGCACACAGCGCTACATTGCCAAATTACTGCTGCAGGGCCACAGCAACGCATCCGTCGCCAAGCTGCTCAATATCTCGGATGGCACGGTGAAAGTGCACAAGCACAACATCTACCAGCGGCTGGGGATCTCAACCAACGCCGAATTATTCCGCTTGTTCATCGATTACTTGGCCAAGGCTGCATAAGGACTGGCAGCTGTCCTGGTTCACTGAGATCGCGGCGGTGTGTTGGATCACGAGCACCGAAATCACACCCGCCAAATGGTTTAGGGTCTGCGCCAGGTCAGCTGTAGGGCGCACATAACCCTCACTCTTGCCGTGGGCCACGCTCTTTCTGTTACGGAACGTCGCGATACCATGGCAGATACTTGATGCACCGCCCAGCATTTGCCGGGTGGCATCGATTCTTTCGTCACATAAGTTGGTTTCCGACAATACAAGCTGTCATACGCGACCGCGGCCTCCTGTAGAGGGCCGCGGTCGCGTCAGTCGGGTACGACTCAGCAGACCTGGCAGGGCCTGCGCCGTAGCTGCACCCGTCAGAAACTGCCCTTGAGCGTCAACATGAAGTTGCGCGGCTCGCCGTAGTAATTGCCCCAGCCTGTTGCCCCGATGGTGGAGTAGTACTTCTTGTCGAACAGGTTGTTGCCATTGACTGCCACCGTCCACTGTTCGTCGAGGCGATACTCCACGCGACCGCTCCACAGGGTGTAGCCCGCTTGTTCGATGCGGATGTTGCCCTGACGGCGGAAGTTGTCGCTCTGGCTGGACACCCCTGCACCGATCGTCCAGCGATCCAGCGCACCCTCGAGCTGGTAGTCACCCCAGACCTTGAGCATGTGCCGCGGAATGAAGCTCGAGGTGAACGTCAGCTCGGTCGGGTCGGTATCGTTGATGGTTTCCAGGTACTTGGTCTGGGTGTAGGTGTAGCCAGCGAGCAGTTGCAGGCGGTCGATCGGCGAGCCGCTGATCTCGGCCTCGAAGCCCTGGGCGCGGACCTTGCCGCTGTCGGTATAGCAATAGCCGTCGCTGGAGCCGGAACAGACATTCTCATAGTCGGTTTCAGCACGGTGGTCTTCGATGGTCCGGAACAAGTTGAGCGATGTGTTGAGGTTGCCGTCGAGCAGTTCGCCCTTGATCCCCAGTTCATAACTGCCACCGGTCTTGGGTTGCAGCGATTGACCGTCGGCAGTGGTCAGATTGCCCTGTGGCTGGAAGATCTGCGCGTAGCTGGCGTAGGCGGTCCACTGCTCGTTCAGGTCGTAGAGCAATGCGCCGAACGGGGTGACTTCGCCGTTTTCCTGACTGCGGATATGCTCCCAGCTGTCCCAGCGCTGGGTGTAGGAATCGCGATTGTTGCGGTACCAGCTGACGCGGGTGCCTAACACCAGGGTGAGGGGCTCGGCCAGTTTCAGGCGCAGATTGGCATAGGTGCCCCATTGGCTGGTGGTGGAGTCGGTGGGGAACGGCCCGCCGCGGATGGTGCCGGTCTGATAGTCGGCCTTCGACGGATGCGGGAAGTCATCCGAGGGGTCGAACGGGTTCTGCCCGCCGCTCAAGGCCAGCAGGGCGAAATAATCATGGCTCTTCTGGCGGCTGGCGTTGACCCCGACGATCAGTTCGTGCTCCAGACCGAACGCATCGAATTTGCCATCGATGTAGCTATCGAAACCGTAGTCGTCCTGGTCGTAATCGAAGCGGCCCGAGTAACGGCCCATTGCCCCGGTGGTTGCCCCCACCGGCACCGAGCCTTCGGAATAGCCGTACTCGATGTTCTGGTTGTTGTGGGTATAAACCGAAGCGAAATTCAGCGACCAATCATCGTTGAAGCGATGCTTGAGGTCGGCGAAGCCGGTGATGCGCTCGCTCTGCAGGTCGTTCCAGCTGGCGCCCAGGCAGGTCGAGCGGGACAGCTTCAGGTCGCTGCCGTCGGCATAGCGCGGGAGGCCATGGTAGCAGGGCGTGGCGTCGACATCTTCGTACGCCAGGCCGAAGCCGACGGTGGTGTCGGGGGTCACGTCCCAGTCGATGGCGCCGTAGGCGATACGGTCCTGGCGCTTGGAATTATCGTAGAAGTACTGTTTGTCTTGCAGCGCCGCCACGGCACGCCCGCGCACGGTTCCCGACGCGTTCAGCGGGCCGCCCACGTCCACTTCGCTGCGGTAGTTGTCCCAGCTGCCGGCGGAGAGGGTGACGCTGGTATGGGCCTTGTCCTGGCCACGCTTGCGCACGAAGTTGACGCCACCGGCCGAGGAGCCGGAGCCTTTCATCATGCCGGCCGCCCCTTTGAGGATTTCGACGCGGTCGTAGAACGCCATGTCGCTGGAGAAGCTGTTGGCCTGCACGTAGTTGCCGCCCACATCCAGAGGCACGCCGTCGTACTGGTACTGGCCGTCGAGATTGAAACCGCGCGAGTAGAAGTACTTGCCGCCCATGGGCGAGTCGTAGACGGTGATACCAGGCGTTTTGTCCAGCACTTGCTCCAGCGTATTGAGGTTCTGGTCGTCAAGCATCTTGCGGGTCATGACCGTGATCGACTGCGGGGTCTCCTTCAGCGTATGCACACCTTTGCCGATGGTCACCGCACGCGCCGCGTAGGACTGGGTGCCTTCGCTGGTGGCGTCAAGGCGGTTGGCGTCGATCGTCAACGGTCCCAGCTCCATCGCCGCGCCGTTGTCAGCAGGGACCAGCACATAGCCTCCGTTGCTTTGACGCTGGGCTTGCAGCCCGCTACTGGCAAGCAAACGCAGCAGGCCTTCTTCGACGCTGTAGCTACCATCAAGCCCACCAGTGCGGAGTTGTCGGGTCTGCTCGGTGTCGAACGAGATGGTTACCCCAGCCTGCACCCCGAACTGAGTGATGGCGGTGCCCAGGGGGCCGGCGGCAATGTGATAGGTGTTTTGGCTGCTTGCCATGGCGTGGGCCGGCGCGAGCAGCGCGCCGGGCACAGTGGCGAGAGTCAGCCCGAAGGCGAACCGGCGGATGGCCTGCTGCAGGCGGACAGTGGGGTGGGGAACGGGCATGCGGTGATCCTTGCGTGTCATGGCGGAAAGTCGCTGTAGTCGCGGCTTGTGTCATAGACGGACGAGAATCGAAATCAGCAAGGGTACGAAGAGTTTTTTCGTCCAGGGCTCAGGCAGGCTCCACGCTGACCCAGTAGCGGCTCAGGTAATGCACCTTTACCGGCAGGGATTTCGGCAGGTTCGCCAGGGCAATATCGGTGTCGTCGATACGGAACGATCCAGAAATACTCATGCCGCGAATGGCCGGGGCGCAGCGCAGCACCCCGACACGGTAGCGCCCCAGTTCGTCGATGAAGTCGCCAAGGCGCGCATCATTCACACTCAGCATCCCTTGGACCCAGGCCGTGGAGTCCGAGGGTAGAGGCTGGGCACCGACAACCGTATCTCGGTCGAAGCCAGCTTGCTCACCGGCCCCCAGGCGCAGTACCCGTTCAAGATGGTGCAAGGGGCGTAACTCGACGGCCGACTGCAAGACACCTACCAGCGTCTGCCGCGGTAACTGCCGCACACTGAACCGCGTACCCAGCGCTCGAACGCTGCCATTATCAGTGTGGACAACGAGCGGGCGCTGGTTGGGATCGCTGGCAGTGCTGACCAGAATCTCGCCGCGGTAGAGATGAATCGCCCGTACCTGCGCGTCAAAGTGCACATCCAACGCGGTGTTGACGTTCAGCTCCAGCTGCGAGCCGTCCTCCAGGCGTATGGAGCGTCGCTCGCCCGTACCGGTGCGCTGCTGGGCGAGCAGGGCATGGTAGGGTATTTTATCGGCGGCCAGCCAGCTGCCTCCACCGACAGCCAGCAGTATGCCCAGCACCTTCAGCACTTCGCGGCGCTGCGCTTGGGCTGCTCCCAGGCTCGATAAAGCGGCTTGGCGCGGCACTATCGCCAATTGTCGCTGGAGTTTCTCCACCCGTGCCCAGGCTTCGGCATGTGCTGGACTTGCGGCCAGCCATGTCTGCCAGGCGTGGATTTGTGCAGCGTCCGTACACTCATCCGTGAGTTCCACGTACCAGGTCGCCGCCGATTCGAGTGCCTTCAGATCCAAAGCCCGCCCCCTCAGATTTCGATCACTAATAGGCAGCGGGTCATTGCCCGGATCAAGTGGTTCTTCACTGTCGTGACCGATACGTCGAAGTGTTCGGCAACCGCTGCGTAGGTCATCCCTTCCAGTTGCACCGCCAGGAAGATATCGCGGGTTCTGCTGCCGAGTTCGTCGAGCAGCGCGTCGATCGATACAAGCATCTCGATGATCGACAGGCGAATTTCCGGCGACATCTCGACCGGCTCGGGTCGCAGGGCCAGGGCCTGCAGGTAGGCCTGCTCGATGGTCCTACGGCGAACCTTGTCGATCAGCAAGGAGCGGGCGATGGCGCTGAGGTATCTGCGCGGTTCGCGGATGGGTTCCTGCCTGCGGGCGGTCATGACCCGTATGAAGGTGTCATGGGCTAAATCGGATGCATCGGCGGCATTGCCCAGGCGAGTTCGCAACCAGCTTTTCAACCAGCCATTGTTTTCGCTGTACAGCTGATGAAGTGCCGAATGGTCGAGCGTCGACATTAAGCAGCATCCAA
>Ga0160461_1000559_pt1 | contig 23796 bp, 18 predicted proteins | sample HID1975I_E6MG_FD_108266 | JGI IMG/M metagenome (GOLD analysis project Ga0160461, IMG submission 108266) | Enriched soil microbial communities from UW Madison campus, WI, USA - HID1975I_E6 MG | ecosystem: Environmental > Terrestrial > Soil > Unclassified | place: USA: Madison, Wisconsin...
CCTGTAGCCGCGCGCCGCCGCATCCAGCGCCCGGTCGAGATCCGCCGGCGTCGCCAGCGGCAGCTCGCCCAGCACCTCGCCCGTCGCCGGGTTGATCACCTCGTGCGTATCGCGCCCCTCGGCGCCGATCCACTCACCGTCGATGAACAGCTTCAGTTCGGTATCATAGCCCTTGGCCATGCGGCATCCTTCGTCGTGCGGTCGTGAAAAGCGGGATCAGGTCGTGATTTCGCCGATGAAAGCGGCGAGTTGCCGACCCAGTATGTCCCCGTCCTCGCCCAGCACGAGCGCCGGAGACAGGTGATTGTGGGCGGTCAGATAGAGCATCCGTGGCCATTGCCCCCGCGTCCGGCAGGTCTCGTGCACGACACGTTCCGCCTGGTGCTGGAAGTTCGGCGGATCATGCTCCGCAACCGTGAACAGGCACGGCAGCGGCGTGGCAATCAGCCCGCTTAGGCTGGACCGCTTGGCGAAGTTCGCGGCGTCGGTCCCGTAATACGCCCCCTCCAGCGGCGAATGCGCGAGCGCTTCAAGGTCGTAGATTCCGGACAGCATGATCGCGCCCGCCAATGCGTCGGCCGCGCCGAGGCCTTCGTGCGCGACATAGCCCGCGACATGCGCCGCGCCTGCGGACTGGCCCATCGCCACGATTCGATCGGGATCGCCGCCGAGTTCCTCGGCATGGGCGCGCAACCAGGCGACCGCCGCCGCGATGTCCTCCGATCCCGCCGGCCAGCCTGCGGCAGGGGCCAGCCGATAGGTCATCGTGACGCCGATTGCTCCGATCGCCGAGGCCCATGTGCCGATGTTGTTGTAGAAGGGCGCGTCTGCATTCCCCTTGTCTCCGCCGACGAATCCGCCGCCGTGGACGAACAGGAGGATCGGGGCGGGGGCGCTAGCGGCGCGCGGCAGGAAGAGGTCGAGGCGATGGCGCTCATCCTCGCCATATCGCCGATCTCGGATGACCGTGCAGAAATCCGGGTTCGGCCGCGCGGCGCTTGGCGCGAACAGCGCCATCGTCTGTCGCAGCATGTCGGGCGAGATAGCCGTGCCCAGCGCCCGGAGCTGTCCTGATCTAGCGGCGTCGAGCATCGGTGCAAGCCTTTCGGGTGAGGAAAGAAGGCTGCGTCGATCCGGCGGCGCGGCGACCATCGCGCTTGAATCGCGCTGTCACGATGGCCGCCCGTGTCGACGGCCTCGGGGTGCTTGATGATGCAAATCCGGCTCCTCTCCACGCGATCGATATTCTTAGAGTTGCATCTTGAAAATAGTTTGAGATGCATGTCAATAAGCGGACGGGGATTCGAGAGGGTGTTGCGGCGATGGGGCGGTCGGGAACGGGACGCAGTGACGAGCGGGACGCGCTGCCCGATCCCGTGCTCGTCTATCTCTATTCCAGCCTGATCTTCCTGCTGCGCCGGACGGATCAGCGCGCGGTCAGCCTGTTCAATCATCACGCCCGAAGCCTGGGCATGACACTGCCGCAATCGCACGTGCTCTATATCGCCAATGAGGTCGGTGCCTTTGCCCAGGGCGAGATTGCCCGCCAGGTCGCGGCGGACGAGGCGACCACCAGCATCGTGGTGACGACGCTCGTCAAGCGGGGCTGGCTCGAAAGGATCGCGGACCCCGCCGACGGCCGGCGCAAGCTGGTGCATGTCACCGCGGCAGGGCGCACCCAGTTCGAGGCGGTCAGGCCTGCGTTCCTGAAGGCGCTCGACGAACTCGAGCGGCCGACGGCCGACCGTCAGGGGCGGCTCGTGCACCTCCTCGCCAAGCTGGTCGATCGTGGCGGCGGCGCGGTGGCGGGGCCGAGCGATCTCGCGCCGGTCGCCTCGCGCAAGCTGACGATCGTTCATCGATCGCTGCAGTTCCTGGTCCGCCGTGGTATCCAGCTGATCGAGCAACGCAGCGGGCCGGTTATCTCGGCGGAAGGTGTCACGCTGCGGCAGTTCGTCGTCCTGCTGATCGTCGCGCTCCGCAGCGGCATCGGCGAAAGCGGTATCGCTTCCACCATCGGCCTGGACCTTTCGAACACCAGTTTCATCCTGCGGGGGCTGGTCGCCAAGAATCTGGTTCGCGCCGATCTCGATGGACGGCGACGGCGATACACGTCGACCGCCGAGGGACAGCGGCTGCTGTGGTCGGTGGAACCCTCGATCGCCGGCGCGAGCAGTGGCCTGCTCGACATGCTTTCCGAAGACGAGCGCGCCGAACTGCTTCGGTTGCTCGCGGCGGTCGTGATCGGCGAGGGGGAAGGGGGGCCGCCCGCGCTGGCGCGGATCGTGCGACGGCCCGACTGGCCTGCGGCGCAGCATCCGGCGGCCTTTCGCAACCTGATCGACGGTCGTGGCGAGGCCGCGATCGAGGAAGTGCCGCTGGTGGATCTGCTGATCCTGGCAGCCCGCCGCGCGGAAAGCGACGCCAGCCTCGTCCCGTCGCTGTCCGACGAGGAACAGCGACAGTTGCGTGCTGCGCTAAAGCCTTTCGCCGCGCGACGGCCGTCGGACGCGTCTGATCAGGAAAACGAACAGCCCATGGAGCAACCGGGAAGGCTGCGAAAAGCGAGAGGATCGAAAGAGCCATGAGCGAACATCAGCTGATAGAAAGTTTCTACGGCCAGAAGCAGAAGACCCTGCGCTTCGAAGCCGATGTCTTCGACTGCGAAGTGGATGGCGAAATTCCGCTCGAGCTGAACGGTGCGCTGTTCCGCGTCGGGCCGGATCGCGCCTATCCGACGCTGGAAGGCGATGTGATCATCAATGGCGACGGCGTCGTTTCCGCCTTCTATTTCGATCAGGGCCGCGTCGATTTCCGGTGCCGCTACGTCAAGACGGAGCGCTACCTGGCCGAGCGGCAGGCGCGCCGGCGGCTCTACGGAAAGTATCGCAACCCCCATACCGATGATGCGGGCACGGCCGGCACCAACCGCGACAACACCGCCAACACCTACGGCTTCTATCACCATGCGAAGCTGTTCGCGCTTCGTGAAGACAGCCATCCGACCGAACTGGATCCGCATACGCTGGAGACGATCGGCGAGTACGACTTCGGTGGCGCGTTCCAGGGCCTGGCGATGACCGCGCATCCGAAGATCGATCCGGTCACGGGGGAATGGTGGGGATTCGGACTGTTCAGCCGGAAGCTGTTCGAAGGCGAAATGGCGCTCCACGTCGTCGACAAGACCGGAAAGCTGATCCGGGAGGAGGAGTTCAAGGCCCCCTATCCGGGCATCTGCCACGACTTCGCCGTGACCCGGGATCACGTCGTCATCCCGATCATGCCGCTCGTCGTGGATCTGGAGGGCGCTGCCGCCGGCGGCGATTTCTATGCCTATGACGAGCAGCGCAACCCGATGTACGGCGTCATGCGGCGCGACGGGTCGGTGGCGGAGATGCGCTGGTTCGAGGTGCCTCGCGCGTTCATGGGCCATGTCATGAATGCCTGGAGCGACGGCGACGTCGTTCACTTCGATGCCACGATCTCTCCGGGCAATCCCTTCACCTTCTTCCGCGACACCGCCGGCCAGGTGACCGAGCCGGGCCTGGGCCTGGCGACGATGGCGCGGCTGAGCTTCGACCTTGCCGACCGCAACGATCACGTCGAGATCCGGCCTTTTCCGGGCGCCATCGGCGAGATGCCGCGTTGCGACGAGCGCTTCCAGATGAGCCGCTATCGCTATGGCTTCGGCAAGTCGCGCGACGGCCTGATCCGCATCGACTGGGAGACGGGGGAACTCGTCCAGCACGTCACCCCCGGCGGTCGCACGCAGGAGCCGGTGTTCGTGCCCCGCGCGCCCGATGCGCCCGAAGGGGACGGCTGGCTGCTGTGCCTGACCAATCGACCCGACGAGAACCGCGCCGATCTGCTGATCGTCGATGCGATGCGGATGGAAAGCGGCCCGGTGGCGACCGTGAGGCTGCCCTTCGATCAACCCATGGCCTTCCACGGAATGTTTCAGCCCGGCGTGAAACCGAAACAATAAAAAGAACGAAGAACGCTCAAGTCAGCGAAATAATAAAAGGGAGAGGAAAGATGAAATACAAGAATATGGTATCGATGTGCGCGTTGAGTTTCGCGCTTGCCGCCCCCGCGTTCGCCCAGGATGCGCCAGCGGCAAGCGGCTCTCAGGTCGCTGCGGAGAGCGAGCCTGTGGCAGGGTTAAATGACATCATCGTCACCGCGAACCGCCGGGCGCAGTCGGTTCAGACCTCGTCGCTGGCCATCGAGGTGCTCGATGCGGATGCGTTGAGCAATGCGGGCGTGACCCGCGTCGCCGATCTTCAGAACGCCGTGCCCAGCCTGACCTCCGCGTCATCGGGCCAGAACATATCGACCTATATCCGCGGCGTCGGCAGCTTCGCGACGGACGCCAATTCGGACAGCTCGATCGCGTACAACATCAACGGCGTGTTCATTTCCCGTCCGGCGGGCGTCGGCGCGGTCTTCTTCGATCTCGAACGCGTCGAGGTGCTGAAGGGGCCGCAGGGAACGCTGTACGGTCGCAACGCGAGCGGCGGCGCGATCAACCTGATCACCCGCCGGCCGGGCCGGGAGATGGAGGCCGATTTCGGCGTCGACATCGGCAATTACGATCTGATCCGGGTGAACGGCGCGGTCGGTGGACCGGTGAGCGAGACTTTGTCGGTTCGCGCCGCCGGGCAATATACGCGGCACGACGGCTATCTGTCGGACGGGTACAATGATCAGGACGATCTCTCCACCCGCCTGAGCCTGCTGTGGGAGCCATCAACCGCGGTCTCCCTGTTCGTCGTCGGCGAATATATGAAGCTCGATGGCCGGGGATCGGCCGGTGCGTTCCGCTCGTCGATCCAGGCTCAGCCTTCCGACCCGTGGACCGGGCCCACCGAAGCGCCCGCCCCTTCGGCCGCGCAGATCGGGCCGGACGACATCCGCACCGACGGCTTCGTGGACAGCCGCATTGCGGCGGTCAGCGCCCAGCTCGATATCGATCTCGATTTCGCCACGCTGACTTTCCTGCCGGCCTATCGCGATACCCGGCCGAACACGCTGACCTATCAGCCGGGCTTCTACTTCAAGACCGAAGAGACGGCCAAGCAGCAAAGCTACGAACTGCGCCTGGGCAAGGACGGCGATGGGCTGAAGTGGGTGGTCGGTGCTTATTATTTCGACGAGGATCAGACCCAGGACTACACGCTGCTGGCACGGCCGATCCAGCAGAACCGCGTGCTCACGACATTGTCGACGAAGGCCTACGCCTTTTTCGGCGAGGCGACCCTGAGCCTCACGGACAGCTTCCGCCTGATCGGTGGCTTGCGCTATTCCAAGGACAAGAAGCGGCAGGATGGGCTGAGCACCGCCGCCCTGCCGGTGCCGACCACGAGCAACAACTTTGGCCGGCGCACAGACGACGACCTGTCCTATCGCGCGGGCGTGGAGTTCGATGTCGGTCCGCGCAACATGCTCTACGCAACGCTCGCGACCGGCTACAAGGCGGGCGGCTTCTTCCCCAGCGTCCTCGCGCCGAACAACAGTTTCGAGCCCGAGAAGATCACCGCCTACACGGTCGGATCGCGCAATCGTTTCCTCGACAATCGCCTGCAGGTGAATTTCGAGGCTTTCTACTGGGAATATGACGACAAGCAGGAACGCTTCCTGGGCGTCCTGCCGAGCGGCGGTACGGGGCTCCTGACCACCAACGCCGGATCCGCCACGCTCTATGGTGCCAATCTCGACATCGTGGCCAGGCTGGGGGCGGGGACGCTGCGGCTGAACGGCGAGTATCTCCACACCAAATACGACAGCTTCGTCTACACGGCGGTGACCGCCGGGCCCGGCGCGGCATTCGGATATTCGCCCTTCGCCACGAGCTGCGCGATCGGCCCGCGCGTGCCGGTCAACCCTGCGGTCGCGACCAACGTCATCGATTGCTCGGACAAGGTCTTGCCCCATGCGCCCAAATGGACGGGTTCGGTCCGCTATGATCATCCGATCGAGCTTGGCAACGGCGACCGGATCATCCCCTCGGCGGGCATGAAGTTCGCCAGCAGCATGTATCTCAGCCCCGATTTCATCGGATCGGCGCGAGACAACGGCTACGCGACCTTCGACGCCGACCTGACCTACGAAGCGAGCAAGGGCTTTTCGGTCACCGGCTGGATCCGCAACATCGGCAACGAGGCGATTTATTCGGGCGGATATCGTTATCCCTTCTCCTTTCCGCGGCAGATCGGCGGCGATCCCACCCTGTTCTACGCGGATATCCGTCCGCCCCGGACCTACGGCGTGACGCTGCGCGCATCGTTGCAATGATCCATCACGGCACGGGCCGCCGGCGGGCGGCCCGTGTTGCCCATTCGCCTGCCGCAATAGCTGGAGAACGCTTTTGGCCGAGACAAGACTGATCCATGTGCTCGATCCCCGCACCGGGCAGCTGGATTTCCGGATGCCCGTCGCCGAGGCGGAGGAGGTCCGCGCGAAATCCGCGAAGCTGCGAGCGGCGCAATCCCATTGGGAGGGCATCGGTCTCGACGGGCGGATCGAGGTTTTGCGGCGCTGGGAAAAGGCGATCGGCGAGCATTCGGCCGAGATCATAGCCGCCGACTCCCGCGATACCGGCTATTGTCAGGTTTCGCGGATCGCGCCGATCATGGTGCTGGGCTTCCTGCGTGCCGCCATCGCGAATGCCCCGGCCCAGCTTGCGGGCGCGGTGCGCCAGGGCATTTCGCCCGCGATGCCGAACATCCATTATGACAGCACGCTCAGGGCGTTTCCGCTGGTCGGCGTGATCAGCCCGTGGAACGCGCCGACCATGCTGTCGATGATGTGCGCCATTCCGCCGCTCGTCGCCGGCTGCGCGGTGCTGGTCAAGCCGTCGGAGGTGACGCCCCGCTTCGTCGAGGCGATCATGGCCACGTTGGCCGACGTGCCGGAACTCGCCTCTGTTCTGGGCTTCGTCCAGGGCGACGGCTCCACCGGCGCGGCGCTGATCGATGCGGTGGACTTCGTGTCCTTCACCGGATCGGTGCCGAACGGCCGCAAGGTTATGGAGGCGTGCGCCCGACGCTTCATCCCCTGCGACGTCGAACTTGGGGGCAAGGATCCGTTGATCGTGACGGTGACCGCCAATCTCGACGACGCGGTATCCGCTGCCGTGCGGGGCGCGCTTTCGGCCACCGGGCAGGTCTGCTTTTCGATCGAGCGGGTCTATGTCGAGCGGCCGGCGCACGACGCTTTCGTCGCCGCGCTGATCGATCGTGCCAGCCGGGTCCGGCTCAACCATCCCGATCCCGAACATGGCGAACTCGGCCCGTTCATCGCCGGGCGTCAGGCGGATATCGTCGACGCGCAGCTGGACGATGCGGTGGCGAAGGGGGCGGTGATCCGCCTCGGCGGCAAGAGCGAGGTCATAGATGGCGGCCGCTGGATGCGCCCGACGGTGATGACCGGCGTGACCCACGACATGGCCGTCATGCGCGACGAGACCTTCGGTCCGGTCATTCCCGTGATGCCCTATGACAGCGTCGACGAAGTGATCGATCTGGCGAACGACACCATCTTCGGTCTGTCGGCCGCCGTGATCGCCGGGACGGAGGAAGAGGCGCGCGCCATCGCGGTGCGGATCAACGCCGGCCGGGTGTCGATCCAGGATGCGTTCCTGACCTTCGCGGCGGCCCCGGCGGAAGCGGACAGCTGGGGTGCCTCCGGCCTGGGCGGCAAACGTCCTGGAATCCAGCGCTACCTGAAACGGCAGGCGCTCCTCCACAACACCGCCACCCCGGCTGTCTGACGCGACGGCCACTGCAGGCGGCCTGAGCGCCGCGCATCGATCACAGGACAGGAGAAGACAGTGAAGGAAGCATGTTGGCCGGGCGGCGTGCCCGCCGTGATGCCGGCGCAGGATCGCGGCGAGATCGTCGAACTCTACGCCCGTTACGCCTGGGGCCTCGATCTCGCGGATGAAGAGCTTCTGCTTTCCGCTTTTGCCGAGGATGGGTGCTTCGATCACCTCTGGCAGGGGCAGGCGCGCGGCCACGCCGCGATCATGAACAGCATGGACGAGCTGTGGAACACCCGGCAGGCGTGGTGGTACGGCCGGCAGCATATCTTCAACAATCATGTGATGGAGCCTTGCGAAGAGGGCGCGCGCGTCCGCTGCTTCTTCCAGATTCTCCAGTTCAACACCGAATACCGGACGAACTTCGTGTTCGGGATCGGCACGCGCGACGATCGCCTGGTCAAGCGGAACGGGCGCTGGGTGTTCTTCAACCTGCACGTGAACGCATGGACGGCGGCCGATCAGGTGCCGTGGAAGGGTGACAAGCGGCTGAACCCGCGACCCGCCAATCCTTCGCCGCCGGCCGACACCCGGCCGTTCCTGGAGCAATCCAGGGATCCATGGTGATGCGCATTCGGGCGGCGGTGAGCCGGGAGGGCGTCGCTGCCCCGGTCATCGAGGACATGGACCTGGATGCGCCGGGCACCGGAGAGTTGCTGGTGCGGATGGTCGCGACCGGCATCTGCCACACCGATCTCAACTGCCATTCCGGGCACGGCATGCCGATCCGCAAGCCGATCGTGCTGGGGCATGAAGGGGCCGGCGTGGTGGACCGGGTCGGCGACGGGGTCACCGGCTTCGCGGTGGGCGACCATGTCGTGCTCAGCGGGGCATCCTGCGGCACCTGCCCCAGTTGCCAGGCCGCGCATCCCTCCTATTGCGATACCGGGATCCCGCTGAACTTCGGCGGGCGGCGGATCGACGGAACATCGCCGTTGCACAAGGAAGGTGAGGCGATTGCCGGTTCCTTCTTCGGCCAATCATCGTTCGCGACCCACGCTCTCGTTCCGCCGCAGACGGCGGTGAAGATCGATCCGGATGTGCCGCTGCACCTGATGGGGCCGCTCGGCTGCGGCATGATCACGGGCGCGGGTGCTGTGCTGGAGGCGTTCCGGATGCGACCGGGACAGTCGCTTGCGGTGTTCGGCACCGGCGGGGTCGGGCTTGCGGCGGTGATGGCAGCGAAGATCGCGGGCGCGGAGCGGATCGTGGCCGTCGACGTCGATCGGAGCAGGCTCGATCTGGCACTCGAACTCGGCGCGACGGATGCGATCCTCTCCTCGGCCGACACCGCCGAACAGCTCCGGGCGATCGCGCCGCGCGGCTTCGATTTCAGCCTCAACACGACGACTGCGGCGGCGGTCTTCGATCTCGCCTTCGCATGTCTCGCAAAGGAGGGCACCGCCGGTGTCGTCACTCGCCCCAGCGGCGGCTGGACGCCGGATATGGCCGCACTTCTGGCCGGGGGGCGCAAGATCCACGGGATACTGGGCGGCAGCGCCAATCCGAAGACCTTCATCCCGATGCTGGTCCGCTACTGGCGGCAGGGGCGGTTCCCGTTCGATCGGCTGATCACCGAATTCGCCTTCGATGACATCGAGGCGGCCTGGCACGCTTGCGAAAGCGGATCGGCGATCAAGGCCGTCCTGCGGATGTAGCGCTTTTGCGGCGCGGGACTCCGTCCCGGTTCGATCAAGAAATGGCCGGCGCACCGACGTGGCGTCAGGCGACAAGGAGATAGCATTATGACTGAAGCGACCTTTCCCGGCCTGTTGGGCGTGCCCGTTCCGGCGGATCCGGCGCTGTTCCTGGCGATGGGCGATCGCCTGATTCCCTGGGAATATGACGGCTGGGATGTCGAAAGCCTCTCGTGGAAGAACGGATGCTACATCCATGCCGGTCTTTCCAACTATCAGCAGGTTTTCGAAGGCCCCGGCGCGCTGGAATTCTGGACATCGATCGCGGCGAACAACTTCGCCAAATTCTCGATCGGGGCGATGAAGCATGCGGTGATGTGCACCGACGACGGCCTGGTCGCGCAGCATGCGATCCTGCAGCGCAACGGCGAGGAAGAGTTTCGGCTTTTCGCAGCCGGCTTGCCCTGGGCCCCGTATCTCGCGGCGCAGACCAAATTCGATGTGCGCGTCCGCAACGTCCGTGGCTATCTGTTCCAGGTCGCCGGGCCGATGTCGCTGGCCACGCTGGAGCGGGCCGCCGGCGAATCCCTTCGCGACATCGCCTTCCTGCGATTCCGCAATGCCGTGATCGACGGAATCTCGGTCGAGATAGGGCGCATCGGCATGTCGGGCAATCTGGCCTATGAGGTTCGCGGCCCGATCGACGAGGGCGCGAAGGTGTTCGAGGCGATCGTCGCGGCCGGCCGGGATTTCGGCATCCGCCGGCTGGGCTGGCGCACCTATTTCGTCAACCACGTCGAAGGCGGCTTTCCCCAGACCGGATGGACCTTCTTCACCGCCGCGATCGAGGATGAAGGCTTCCGCGCCATGGCCGGCGCGCGTGCCATCCCGCGCGTCACCGGCAGCGTCGATCCGGCCGACATGCGGGCGCGTTACCGGACTCCCATCGAAGTCGGCTGGGCATCGACCGTGAAGCTCAACCACGAGTTCAAGGGACGCGCCGCTGTCGAAGCGGAGATGGCGGATCCCCGTCGCACGGTGGCGACGCTGCGCTGGCATCCGGAAGACGTGCTCGACATCCACGCCTCGATGCTGAAACCCGGCGAGAACTACAAGATCATCGAGATGCCGACGACGCCGTCCTGGCAGCATGGCTTCTTCGCGCACGCCGATCACATCCTGCGCGATGGCAAGAGAGTCGGCTATTCCTCGGGAACGATCTACAGCTACCACTTCCGCGAGGTCATCTCGATGGCCACGATCGATATCGATTGCGCCGACATCGGCACCGAGGTGATCGTGCAGTGGGGCGATCACGGCGGGCGGATCAAGGACGTCCGCGCCACGGTCGAGCGCTACCCCTATCTCTCGGAAGGCCGCAACGATCAGGTGGATGCCGGCGGGCTGATCGCCTGATCGCGTGACCGCCTGAGGAGCGGGGGCGGCGCGGCGGTGTCAGCCGGTTCTGCGGTCGTCGCGGATGAGCAGGGCGAGCAGCGCCACGATAAGCGGCATCACGGCGGTGGCGAGAAGGGTGTTCGCCAGGGACAGGTGGCTTGCCACCGCGAAGCCCCCCGCCACCGGCGCGATGATGCCGCCGATCCGCCCGGCACCTCCGGCCCAACCGAGCCCGGTGCTGCGCATGCTCGCGGGATAGACGCGGGTCATCAGTGTGTTTAGGCCCGTCTGCCCGCCGGTCTGGAAGAAGTTCATCGCCAGCAGCACCCCGACGAACAGCGAAGCCTCGAACGGCACGAACGCCAATGCCGCGATGCAGGCCGACAGCCCGAGATAATAGCCGGGGATCAGGCGTGACGCCCTGAATCGATCGAGCAGCCAGCCCATCGCCACCGTTCCCACCAGCCCGCCCGCGAAGCCGATCATCGCGAAGACCGCGAAGCGCTGGATCGGGATTCCGGCCATTTCCTGGAAGAAGGTCGGCAACCATGCCGCCAGGAGCGCGATATTGCCCATCGAAAAGAAGCACGCGAGCCAGATGATCCAGGTCATCCTCGCCCGCCCGTCGCGGAAGATGTCGAGCAGGCTTGCGCGATCCGCGCTGCGCGATCCGTCGTCGACGAGATAGCTGTCGCCCGGCGACACCGTCAGGCCGGGACGCAACCGGCGCAGGATCGCGCCGATCCGGGCGTCGGAGGCGCTCTTCGCCGCCAGATATTGCGGGGATTCCGGGATCAGCAGGATCATCGGCAGGCTGAGCAGCGGCAGCAGGCCGCCGATCCAGAAGCCGCTTTGCCAGCCATGGTCGTCGATCACCCAGGCCGCGATGGCACCGCCCGCCGCGCCGCCGGCGCTGTAGGCGGCGAAGGACATCGCGATGAAGGTGCCCCGCCGTGCCCTCGGCGTCAGTTCGGACAGCAGCGCGACCGCCATCGGCAGGCCGCCCGCCAGGAAGAGCCCGGCGCACCCTCGCAGCAGCGCCATCTGCTCGATCGAACCGGCGAAGCTGGTCGCGAAGGTCAGCAGGCCGAACGCCATCGAAGCGAGCATAAGCATCCGCCTGCGGCCGAAACGGTCGGCGAGGGGGGTGGCGAGGAAGGCACCCAGCGCGAGGCCGATCTGCTGGCAAAGGAACACCAGCGTCATCGCGGCGGGGGTCTCGCCCAGCCCGGCCGCGATCGCGGGCGCGATCTTTCCCACCAGGAAGATGTCCAGCCCATCGATGAACATGATCAACATGCAGGTCGCGAGTATCAGGAAGTTGATCCCGCGAAGGGGATTCTCATCGATTACCGACTGAACTTTGATCGCGGCCATGGCGGCGTCCTATCCCGTATGATTTCGTTGTTCTGGTTGGAGCCGATGGACTTCATCCGGAATCGGCAAGCTCTTCCATGATGGCCAGCGTATCGAGATCAGCCGCGTCGCCGCTCGCCTGGTCGTATTCCACCACGCGCGTGGCCAGATGGCGCAGCAATCGATCGAACTGCTTGCGCTGTTCGTCGTCGAGCCCTTCGAGCAGGAAGGAATAGTGATCGCGCCGGTTGATCGCGAGCTTCTCCGCCAGCTTCGCCCCGGTTTCGGTCAGGGTCAGCCGCAGCTTCGATCGGTTGTCGGGATGGATTTCGCGCGCGACCAGCTGTCGGCGCTCGAGAACCGCCGCCGCGCGGCTGACCTCGGCGCGATCGACCTGCGCGTAATCCGCCAGCGCGATGACGCTCGATTGCCCCAGCCGCCGCAGATTGGCCAGGACACGCCATTGCGCCAGCGTCAGCTGGCCCTCGCGCAGCAGCATCGCCGAGATCGATCGATCGAGCATCTTGGACACGAGCAGCAGGCGGAACGGCACGTAGACGTCGCCGTCGCTCGTGCCCATCCAGTGCAGCTTCTGCTCGGCGTTACGCCGGTCCCGATTGCCGCCCGCCATCCTCGAATCTCCATCCACGTGCCGAAATCAGCCTGATTGAGCTTGTCTTACGCAAAAGCGTTGAGTAATCAACGCCAAGAGTGTTGACGAATCAATGCTTATCGGGAGCGATCAGTTCGGACCGGAATGCCGGCCGATCCAAAAGGGGAGGACATCATGAAATCCGTCGATCAAACGAAGGTGATCGGGTTTGGGCCGATCAGCGCCGCCAGCCTGGCTGCTCTGTCCGTTGCGTTGCTGTGGCCGGCCGCAGCCCAGGCGCAGGACGCTCCGGCACAGGAGCCTGCCGTGGTGTCGCCGGCTGCGGCTGACACCGCAGCCGATGTTCCGGCCGACCGCATTGCCGATATCGTGGTGACAGGCTCGCGCCTCGCCCGGTCGGGCTTCACCACGCCGACGCCCGTGACCGTTCTCGACAACAAGCAGCTCGAGCGTCAGGGAATCGCGAACGTCGCGCAGATCCTGAACGAGATCCCGGCTTTTCGCGCGCAGAGCACCCCGCAGACGACATCCATCTTCGTCAGCAACCTTGGAGCCGCGACCGCCGATCTGCGCGGATTGGGGGGCAACCGCACGCTCGTGCTGATCGATGGCCGTCGGGTGGTGGCATCGACCGTGTCGGGTGGATCCTTCACGCCGGCGAACACCGTCGATCTCAATCTCGTGCCCGCGACGCTGCTCCAGCGTGCCGAGGTCGTCACCGGCGGTGCATCGGCCGCCTATGGATCGGATGCGGTTGCGGGCGTCACCAACCTGATCATCAATCGCACGCTCACCGGCTTTCGCGCCAACGCGCAATACGGGCTGACCGAACGGGGCGACAATCAGGAGTTCCTGGGCTCGCTGGCCTGGGGTGCCGAATTCAACGAGGATCGCGGGCACATCGTGCTCGGTGGCGAATATGTCGACAACAAGGGCACGGGCGATTGCTCCAGTCGTGCATGGTGCGCGGAGACATGGAACACCGTCAGCAATCCCTTCCTGCCGGGAAGCACGACGACGCGGGTGATCGCCGGGGAAGCCGCGACGCTGATCCTGCCGAATTCGCGGACGGCCACGGCGTCGCTCAACGGCCTGGTCGTCGGCGGCCCCCTGCGGGGGACGGAGTTCCGCGCCGACGGATCGACCTTCGCGCATGATTACGGGGTCTACGGCTCGGGCCTGTTCCAGTCGGGCGGGGCAGAAACCGTCCAGCCCTTCTATCAGTATTTCGCGCTGTCGGCGCCCAGCGAGCGGGTGAACCTGTTCGGCAATCTCGATTATGAGGTTACCGATGCGCTGAAACTGTCGGTTCAGGGTTCCTACGGTCGCGTCCAAGGCTCGATCCTCGGTTCGGCTCGTCGCGACGTTTCGCCCGCCGGCTCCTATCAGATCCGCGTCGACAACGCCTTCCTGCCCGATGCGGTGCGGGCGGACATGATCGCGGCGAACGCGGCGACGCTGCCCTTCGGCCGGATCTGGAACGACATCGGGCCGCAGCGCGGCGACGTGAAGCGGGAAACGATGCGCTTCGTCGCCGGGTTGGAATACAAGCTCGGCTCCGATCTCACGATCGACGGCTATTACCAGTATGGCCAGACCGATTATCGCCAGCGCGGCTACAACACGACGATCAATTCGCGGATGCAGTTCGCGGTCGATTCCGTGCTCGACGATAGCGGCAACATCGTCTGTCGCGCGACCTTGCCTGGGGCTTCGTTCCGCCCGGCGGCGGCGGGCTGCGTCCCCCTCAACCCTTTCGGGTCGGGCGCTTCGTCACAGGCGGCGCGCAACTATGTGACGGGTACGGTCGAACAGGATACGCGGATCAAGCAGCATGTGGCCGCGCTCACCCTGCGCGGCAGCCTCATCGATCTCTGGGCGGGGCCGTTGTCCTTCGCGACGGGTGTCGAGTATCGCAAGGATGAGGTCGCCAGCACGATCGATGCGATTTCCGCCGCCAATGATTTCTTCACCAGCCCCGGCGTCGGGATCAACGGCGGCCGGCGCAGCCTGACCGTGAAGGAAGGGTTCCTGGAGGCCGGCCTCCCGCTCGCCCGCGACGCCTTCCTGCTGCACCGCGCGGATCTGAACGGCGCGGTCCGCGTCACCGACTACAGCAACAGCGGACAGGTCGAAACGTGGAAGGTCGGCCTCGATTGGGAGCCGGTCGAATGGTTGCGCCTGCGGGGCACGCGCTCGCGAGACATTCGCGCGCCCAATCTCTTCGAACTGTACACGTCGGCGCAAACCTCGTTCCAGACGGTTGACGATCCGCTCAACGGCGGTGCCCGCGCACTGATACCGACACTGCTCAGCGGCAATGCCGGCCTGCGCCCGGAAGTCGCCGATACGTGGACGGCGGGGGGCGTGATCACCGGTCGCTTCGGCAGCGCGGGGACGCTGCGCCTGTCCGCCGACTGGTTCGACATCAAGCTCGAAGGCGCGATCTCCACCCTCGGCGCGCAGATCATCGTGTCACGATGCGCGCAGGGTAACGCTGCCTTGTGCGAATACGTCGTTCGGGGCGAGAACAACCAACTGCTCCAGATCATCAACCCGAGCCTGAACCTCAACACCCTGATCACGCGCGGCTGGGATTTCGAGGCGGACTACCGGCTGCCGCTGGGCAGTGAGGATTCGATCGGCGTGCGCGTCCTCGCCACCGTCGTGAAGGATCTGATCACCGTCGATACGGCCGGCGTCGCCGTCGACCGCGCCGGCCAGAACGGCTCGGGCGTGTCGCAGCCCTCGGGCCTGCCCGACTATACGATCAACGGCTATCTCTCCTATCAGGGCGATCCCATCTCCGCGCAGCTCCAGATCCGGCATATCTCCAGCGGGCGCTATTCGGTCACGAATATCGGGCCAGACGAAGAAGGATACAGCCCGCTTCTTCCGAACAGCATCAATCGCAATCGCGTGCCGGCTGTCACTTACGTCAACTTCAATTTTCAGCTTCGCGTGAACGATCAGTTCGAATTCTACGGGGTCGTGAACAACCTGCTCGACAAGCAGCCGCCCAATTACCTTCCGTCGAGCTATGGGCCGACGAACGCCGTCCTCTACGATGTCCTCGGACGGTCCTATCGCATGGGCGTTCGATTGACGTTCTGACGATCGACTCTTTCGTTTCAATGCATCCCGCCAAGGAGAATCGATGACCGACCGGCACCCCTTTCATCCGAAGATGGCCTACGCCTTCACCATCTCGATCGAGCTGACCAAGGCCACCTTCATCCGGCCCTCCCACATCGGTCAGGTGCGGGCGGCGGTCTACGTGGCCGGCGGCACCGTGGAGGGGAGGATCAACGGCAAGGTGGTGCCGATGAGCGGCGGGGATTTTCCGCTGGTCCGGGCAGACGGCGTCATCGATTTCGATGCGAAATATCTGCTTGAACTCGATGATGGCACCCCGATCATGCTCCACAATCGCGGATATCGCTGGGGTTCCGACGACGCGATGGGGCGGATGGCCCGCAACGAGCCGGTTGGCAACGACGAGTACTACATGCGCGTATCGCCGCGCTTCGACGTGCCGACCGGTGAGCATGACTGGCTGGATCGGCACGTCTTCGTCGGCGTGGCCGAAAAGATGCCTGGCTCCAATCGCATCCATTACTTCCAGGTTCTTTAGTCGACCGTGGCACCCCGGTGCCTCCCGTGCGGAGAAATGTCGTGAACTTCCCGGAAACGCCCAACTATAGCGGCTTCTTCGCGCCTTCGGGCGTCGAGGCCGAGGTTCCCCATCTGCCGGTCATCCAGGGCGCGATCCCGCCCGAGCCGGACGGTGCCTTCTATCGCGTGGCGCCCGATCCGCAGTTTCCGCCGCTGGCCGGTGATGACATCTGGTTCAACGGCGACGGCATGGTGACCATGTTCCGTATCCGCAACGGCGCCGTCTCGATGAAGCAGCGCTGGGCACATACCGAGAAGTTCACGCTTGAGCGGGAGGCGGGGCATGCGCTTTTCGGCATGTACCGCAATCCGCTGACTGACGACGACGGCGTCAGAGGCAAGGTTCGATCGACCGCCAACACCAACATCGTCCTGCACGGCGGCAAGCTCCTGGCGCTCAAGGAGGACAGTCCGCCCACCGCGATGGACCCCGTGACGCTCGAAACGACGGCGGCGATCCATGATTTCGGCGGCCGGCTCACCAGCGAAACCTTCACCGCGCACCCAAAGATCGATCCCAAAACCGGCGAGATGCTCGCCTTCGGCTATGCTGCCAAGGGACTGCTCACCCGCGACATGGTGTTCTACACGATCAGCCCCACGGGCGAGATCGTCAACGAGATCTGGTTCGAGATTCCGTATTACTGCATGATGCACGACTTCGGCTTTACCGAAGACTATGCCGTCTTCCGCGTCGTTCCGATCACGTCGGATTGGGAGCGGTTGGAGCGGCGGATGCCGCATTTCGGCTTCGATCGTAAGCGCCCTATCCACCTGGGCGTCCTGCCGCGCAAAGGCAGTGCGGAGGACATGCGCTGGTTCTCGGCGGAGAACTGCTTTGCCAGCCATGTGGTCAACGCATTCAACGTCGGCTCGAAGGTCTATTTCGATACGCCGACGGCCGAGGGCAACATGTTCCCCTTCTTCCCGGATTACGACGGCGCCCCGTTCGAGCCGCAGCGGGCAGCGTCGCGCGTCACGCGCTGGAGCGTCGACATGCTCGGCAACAGCGAGGACATCGCGATGGAGCGCAAGACCGATCTTGTCGGCGAATTTCCGCGCATCGACGACCGCTTCGCCGGTTCCGCCTATCGCTATGGCTTCCTGCTCGTGCAGGATATGACCAAGCCGGTCGATCTTCCCGGCGGGCGCTCCGCGTCGGGCATGCTGATGAACACGCTGGCGAGGGTCGATCTGGAGACGGGCGGGTCGGATGCCTATTGGGTCGGATCGGTGTCCTCGCTGCAGGAACCGGCCTTCATCCCTCGACCGGGATCCGATCGCGAAGGCGACGGCTATCTCGTCACGATCGAGAACCGGCTGGCGGAAATGGGGTCGCGGCTGCTGATCCTCGATGCGATGCGCCTCGCCGAAGGTCCGGTGGCGACGATCGGCTTGCCGTTTCGGCTTCGTCCCGGTCTCCATGGAAACTGGTATCCAGCGGAGCAAATCCCGGAATGACCGACAGCTACGATTACATCATCGTCGGTGCGGGATCGGCGGGCTGCGTGCTCGCCAATCGTCTCAGCGCCGATCCTTCCCGCCGCGTGCTGCTGCTGGAGGCGGGCGGGTCGCATCGCAAATTCCTCCTGACGATGCCGCTCGGCTTCCTCAAGGCGCTGCGGAACCCCGAATACACATGGCCCTACAAGTCGGAGCCCGAGCCGCATCTGAACGGCCGGCGCATCATGATACCGCGCGGGCGGGTGCTTGGCGGGTCTTCATCGATCAACGGCATGTTCTACATGCGCGGCCACAGCCTGGACTTCGACACCTGGCGCCAGATGGGCTGCACGGGCTGGGGCTTTGCGGATGTGCTGCCCTATTTCAGGCGGATGGAGACGAGCTGGCGCGGCGAGAACGCCTGGCACGGCGGTGACGGGCCGTTGTGCGTCGTGCCCGTGGATACCGAAAGGCTGCTTCATCATCCGCTGATGGCGTCTGCCGAAGGCGCGGGCTTCAACCGCAGCGACGATCTCCACGGCCCGGTGGAGGAGGGCTTCGCGCGGGGCGAGGTAACGATCGACCGGCGGGGGCGACGCTCCAGCACCGCGCGCGCCTATCTGGAACCCGCGCTCGCCCGCCCGAACCTGACGGTCGTGACCGGCGCGTTGACCCGGCGCGTGCTCGTCGAGGGCAGGCAGGCCACCGGCGTGGAATACACGCAGGAAGGCTTACGCCGGGTGGCGCTCGCGTCGCGGGAGGTGATCCTCAGCGGCGGGGCGTATAATTCGCCGCAACTGCTGATGCTGTCGGGCATCGGCCCAGCGGATCACCTCTACGCGCATGGCATTCCGGTGCTGAACGATCTTCCGGGGGTAGGGCGGAATCTCTCCGAACATCCCCGCGTTCCCGTCCATTTCGCCCTGAAGCAGCCGGTCAGCTTCCTCAACCAGCTGCGTTTCGATCGCGCGGCGCGCTGGGTGATGCAATGGGCGCTGACGGGAACCGGTGCCTTCGCGAGCCAGGTGAACAGCTGCAATATCGTGGTCCGGACGCGGCCGGAGCTTGCGCAGCCCGACATCCAGCTCTGGAGCAATCCGGTGCGGATGGATGCCCAGCTCTGGTTCCCGCTGGTCAAGCCCGCGCAGGATCATCGCATCACCGCAGACGTCATCCTGCTCCACCCGCAGAGCCGGGGCTGGCTGGAACTGCGATCGGCCGATCCGGCGGAGGCCCCCGCGATCACCCTCAACAACTTCGCCGATCCGGCTGATTTCGCCACGGCGCGCCGGGGGATCGAGATCGCCCGCCGCATCTATCGCACATCGCCCCAGGCCGAGCTGACCGGAGAGGAACTGCTGCCCGGATCCGGCCTGACGACCGATGCGGAGCTCGACGATTACATCCGCGCGCAGGCGCAGGTGACGCAGCATCCCGTCGGCACCTGCGCCATGGGCATGGGCAGCATGAGCGTCGTCGACGCCGAGCTGCGCGTCAGGGGGACGGAGCGGCTGCGCGTCGTCGATGCCTCGGTCATGCCCACCGTTCCCGGCGGCAACACCAACGCGCCCACCGTCATGGTCGCGGAAAAGGCGAGCGATATGATCCTCGGCATGTCGCCGCTCGCTTCGGAATCTCCCGCGCGCTAGAGGGACCGGCAACCGTGGGAAACTCGCCCATCTGAAAGGCTCATCGATGAATCTTCCGTTCTCTGCCGATAATCTCGCCGCGCTTCGACAGGAACTCGCCGATCGGCCGCGCCAGCTGTTCATCGGCGGGGCTTTCGTCGATGCGGCGGATGGCGACAGCTTCGATGTCGTCGATCCCGCGACCGGCCAGGTCTTCGCGCAGGCGGCGAGGGGCGGTGCGGAGGATATCGATCGCGCGGTGACGGCCGCGCGCGGCGCGTTCGATCGCTGGGCGGCGACCCCGCCGGCCCAGCGCGCCCGGCTGATGCTCCGCCTGGCCGATCTGATCGAGGCGCATGGCGAACGCATCGCGCTCACCGAGACGCTCGACAACGGCATGCCCTTCATGATGGCGAAGTTTGCCGGCGTCGCGGCCGCTGCCGAGCAGCTGCGCTACAATGCGGGCTGGGCCACCAAGATTACCGGCGAGACGATGCAGGTTTCCTGGCCCGGCGAGTGGCAGGCGATGAGCCTGCGCGAACCGGTCGGCGTGGTGGGCGCGATCGTGCCCTGGAACTTCCCGTTCGTCATGGCGGTGGCGAAGATCGCGCCCGCGATCGCGGCCGGCTGCACGGTGGTGCTCAAGCCGGCCGAACAGACGCCGCTGACCGCTGCGATCCTCGGCGAACTGGTTGCCGCTGCGGATTTCCCTCCGGGCGTCATCAACGTCGTCACCGGCTTCGGCAAGACGGCCGGTGCCGCGCTGGTCGAACATGATGGCGTCGACAAGGTCAGCTTCACCGGATCGACGGTGACCGGCAAGTCGATCGTGCGGGCGGCGATGGGCAATCTCAAGCGCGTGACCCTGGAACTCGGCGGCAAATCGCCGACGATCGTCTTTGCCGATGCCGATCTCGAAAAGGCCATCCCATCGGCGGCGATGGGCATCTTCGGCAATGCCGGGCAGGTGTGCGCGGCGGGATCGCGGCTGTTCGTCCATGCGTCGATCTATGATCGGGTGGTTGAGGCGATCGCCGAACGCGCCCGCACGCTGCGCATCGGCGCTGGTCTCACGCCCGGCACCGAGATGGGGCCGCTGGTCAGCCAGCAGCAACTCGATCGCGTCCTCGGCTACATCGAAAGCGGGATGAACGAGGGTGCGGGGGTGAACGTCGGCGGCCAGCGGGTCGAGGGAGAGGGCTATTTCGTGCAGCCTACCGTGCTGACCGGCACGGTCGCCGGGATGAAGGTGACGGACGAGGAGATCTTCGGTCCGGTCCTTTGCGCGATGCGCTTCGACGACGAGGATGTCGATGGCATCGCGGCGCAGGCGAACGCGACCGAATACGGGCTGTCGTCCGCCATCTGGACCCGGGATATCTCCAAAGCCTTCCGACTCGCCAAGCGCATCAAGGCGGGAACGGTGCGGATCAACGGCGGCGCCGGCGTCGACCCGGCCATGCCGCTCGGCGGGTTCAAGCAGTCGGGATGGGGCCGTGAAAACGGTCGTGGTGGCGTCGAGGCCTATACCGAGCTCAAGGCCATCACCATCGGTCTTTGATGCGGTGCGCGCCTCCCGAGGGAGGCGTCTAGCCCGGCAGGGGTGCAGCCTCGCTGACCAGACCCGCGTGACGCAGTTCCCGCCAGAATTCGGCGGGAATGACCTCGTTCAGCGCAGCGCTGTCCTCGGCGATCCGCCCGGGACGGCTGGCGCCGGGGATGACCGCGGCGACCGATGGGTTGGCGAGCGAGAATTGCAGGCCGGCCGCCTTCATGCTGATGCGATGCGCGTCGGCGATCGTCTTGATGGCGGCGACCTTCTTGAGGATCGCGGGCGTGGCGGGCGCATATTCGAAGTTCGGTCCGCCGACGAGCGCGCCTGAGCTGTACGGCCCCCCGACGACGATGCCGAGGCCACGCTCGACAACCTTGGGCATCAGCCGCTGGAGTGCGCGATCATGGTCGAGCAGCGTATAGCGGCCGGCGAGCAGCGATCCGTCCGGGCGCGGCCCGTCGAGATCGAGCAGCAGTTCCACCGCCTCGACCCGGTTGACGCCGAGCCCCCATGCCTTGATCACGCCTTCATCGCGCAGGCGATCGAGCGCCTTGAACGCGCCGGTGCGCGCTTCCTCGAATTTCGCCAGCCATTCGTCGCCGAAGAAGTCCTGCGCGACGTCGTGGACCCAGACGATATCGATCCGGTCGGTCTGCAGGCGTTTGAGGCTGTCCTCGATCGAGCGCAGCGTCGCATCGGCCGAATAGTCGTTGATCACCTTGTTGGGCCGGCCATTGGCGAAGACGTCGCCCTTTTCCCCATTGTCCCGCGCGCTCGTCTCGATCTCGTCGAGCACGATACGGCCGACCTTGGTGCTGATGACGTATTCGTCGCGCGGCTTGCCCTTGAGCGCCTCGCCCATCCTGATTTCCGCCAGGCCCGCTCCATAGAAGGGCGCGTTGTCGAAGTAGCGGATGCCGTCGTTCCAGGCCGCCTCGACGGTGGCCAGCGCTTCCTCTTCGGGAATGGCGCGGAACATGTTGCCGAGCGGGGCGGCGCCGAAGCCGAGCCGGGAGGAAAGGATATCCTTGAGTGCCATGGTGATGCTCCTTCTGCTTCAGCCGATCGCCTGCGGTTCGAGCACGAAGGCGCTCCGCTCGGCGAGGTCGTTGATGGTCGAGAGATAGGTGTGGAAATGGGCGGTTGCACGGTGGGCGGTAACGGCCTCGCCGTCCGTATAGAGTTCGTCGAGGATGAAACGGCTGGGCTCGGCCTGATCGACCCACAGGTCGTAACGCAGGTTGCCCGGCTCGGCGCGGGACGGGGCGAGCATGGCGTCCAGCAGTTCCCTGAGCGCCTCGGCCTTGCCGGGGCGGGCGGTTAGCACGGCGATGATCTTAACGTTCGCGGTCATGGTCTGGCTCCTGGAGTTCTCCGGGGCGGGGCGCCTGCGCAGCGCCCCGCCGGTCATCCTGGTCGTCATGGACCTCAGCCGAGCCGGTCGTCGAGCGCCTTGACCAGCGCCTTGGCGATCGGGTGATCCGATCGCGGGTTCTGGCCGGTGATGAGCTCGCGGTCGACGACGACATTGGGTTCGAAGTCGATGGCCGTGGTCTCGACGGTGCCGCCGGCTGCGGTCAGCGCCTGGGGCATGTCGAAATACATCCTGGCGTGCAGGATATGGTCCTCGACCACTTTCTCCTCGGTCGCCGAGAAGATCGTCATGCGATAGCCCTCGTACGGCCAGTCCTTCGCCCATTCGCTCGCCTTGGCTTCGTCGCCGGCGATCAGCGCGGCGCGGAAGGCGCGCGGGTCGGCCATCGCCGCCGCGAGCGCGATCGGGCCGTGGCAGAGCAGGGCGGTCGGCTTCGCCGCCTCATGGAAGTGCCGCAGGACCGCGCCGACCTCGGCATCCTGCATCAGGTCGACGACCGGGGCCTGGCCGCCCGGAAAGAAGACGCCCGCGTAGCTGTCGAGCCCTTCGTCGATCACCGAACGCAGCGTGCGCGGTGCGTTCATCGCCGGGCCGTTGTTGAAATAGTCGCGGGCGGCGCGATAGGCGGTTTCGTCATTCTCGAAATGCGCCGGCGCATCCGATGCGGCGTCGATGGTCGGCTTCTCCCCGTTCGGCGTGGCGAGCACGACTTCGTAGCCCGCCGCTTCGAGCGCCATCGCCGGCACCACCGTTTCATTGAGATACTGCCCGGTCGCGCGCCACTCGTTGCCCTGAACCTCGATCCGCGCCGCGTTGGAGCCGATCACAAGCACCTTGCCCTTGGTCATTGAAACCTCCTGTCGTTCGATCGTCCGCCTTCCGGACGACCAGGAGATGCGCTTTCCCCACTCATTGCAGAAGTTTATTTCTTGGATTTTGGATATATCGATGAGAGGATAACTCATGCGATACGATCTCAATCTCCTGCCGATCTTCGTCGCGTTGATGGAGGAGCGCAGCGTCACCCGGGCGGCGGAACGGCTGGGCATGACCCAGCCGGCGCTTTCGAACGCGCTGGCCAGGCTGCGTGTGATGCTCAAGGATCAGCTTTTCATCCGGGAACGTTATGGCATCCAGCCGACGCCGATCGCGCTCGAACTGGTTCCCGGTATCGCCGACGCGCTGGCAAGCCTCGACGATGCGGTGCTGGGGCAGCAGGACTTCGATCCTGCCAGCGCCGACCGGCTCTTCACGATCGCGCCGAACGGCTATGTCGAATTCGTGATCGTGCCCGCCC
>Ga0160461_1000563_pt1 | contig 23554 bp, 15 predicted proteins | sample HID1975I_E6MG_FD_108266 | JGI IMG/M metagenome (GOLD analysis project Ga0160461, IMG submission 108266) | Enriched soil microbial communities from UW Madison campus, WI, USA - HID1975I_E6 MG | ecosystem: Environmental > Terrestrial > Soil > Unclassified | place: USA: Madison, Wisconsin...
CCGCTTCCAGGCACAAATCCTGCAGCCGTGGCACTCATAGGTCGTGAACCTTGTTCCGGATTATCATTATATTTTGAACTGCAGACACGTAAGGCATCAAAACCCGCCCAAATATAAGGACCACTGTCGCCTGTACTTCCCGCCAGTATGCGTTTTGCCAGTCCAGATTGTATGCGATCATAAGCCATCATTATAGCCTCTGTACCAGTTGCACAGGCAGATGAGTTGGTGGTAACCTGATTTCCGAGTCCTAACTTTCCGCCCAAATAGGCGCTGATACCGCTGTTCATAGTTTGTGCTACAACAGTGCTGCCTAATCTTCGGGTTTGTAATTCGTCTATTTTATATATGCTTTCGCGGAATTTATCGATACCAGATGTTCCAGAGCCAAAAATAGTACCGCTGTCCCAATCGGGCTCTTCATTAATTTCTATTGATAATCCGGCATTTTTCCAGGCTTCCATACCTGCAATAACACCGTATAAAATCCCCGTGCTGTTAAAACCACGAAGTTCCAGTTCTGTAAAATATTGTGATTTAAGTTCTTCAGATATTTGAGGCTGACCAGCAATCTGACAAGAGAACTGCAATTCCTGTAGCTGTGCATCATGCCGAATTCCAGATATTCCGTTTTTTATGGAATGACTAAACGCTTCACTTCCAACTCCGTTGGGAGCCGCAACACCTAATCCTGTTATCACAACTCGCTTCTTCATAATTTATTAGTAATCATACCAGCCAAAATACCTTTACAGACTTCTTGTCCGGCTTCGTTTTTCATAATAACATCACACTTCAGTTTTCCAAATCTGAAAAATGACTTTTGAGAAGTTACTGTTACTTTCTCACTTGGATATACGGGCTTTAAAAACTGCATATCAGCAGAGGTAAAAGCAATTACAGTATCTTTATTAAAACTTTCACCCAGCAGGTAAATGCCAAGGCAAACCATACCAATCTGTGCCATGGTTTCTGTCAGGATTACACCTGGAGTTACAGGATTATCTTTAAAATGACCTTTGTAAAAATCAAGGTTTTCATTAAAAGTATAAGTTCCGGTAACGCTATTTTCATCAACATGAAGTAGTTCGTCAACAAACAAAAAAGGTTTGCTGTAAGGTAACTGCGCTATAATATCTTGTGTTTTCATTATTTATGTTCTAATTACCATTGCAATAAAACCCTTTGTGCTGAAAATCCCGGACCAAAACTAAGCATTAAACCTTTTTCTCCTGATTTTGGATTTCCGTCCATAATTCGTTCTAAAACATATAATACAGTTGCGCTTGACATATTGCCATATTGTTTGAGAACTTCTTTAGTATCATCTATGTTTTTTCCTAATCCGGAAAAAAGCGATTCTACCGTATTGACTATTTTTTTGCCACCAGGATGAAATATCATGTGGTCAATGTCTTTGATTTCTAAATTACTTTTCTCCAAAAACGGGTGAATAATAGCACCAAAATGCGATGCAATCGTGTCGGGAACTTCAATGTCCAAAACCATTTGTAAGCCTGTATTGGTCAGTTTAAATCCCATCATGTGTTCTGCTTCATAGAAATGATACATTTCTTCGCTCAAAATTTCCGGGCCATAATCTTCTTCATAAGAAGAAAGTAAACAACAGGCAGCTCCATCTCCAAAAATAGCCGCGCTTACAATATTCGGCATCGAAAAATCATCAAGCTGAAATGTTGCTGTTGGTGATTCTACAGCTATTACCGCTGCACGTTTTCCTGGATTTGCTTTCAAAAAGTTTTTGGCGTAAATAATACCAGATATTCCGGCAGCACAACCCATTTCTGTAACAGGAAGACGGATAATATCCTGTCTCAAATTCATTTTATTGATGAGGTAAGCATCCAATGACGGAATCATTATACCGGTACAGCTTACAGTAATGATATAATCAAGTGTCTGCGGATCCCAATTTGCTTTTTCAAGCGCTTTCTGCAGCACTTGCTCGCCTAAAATTATAACCTCGCGAGTGTAAATGTCATTTTTTTCTTCAAATGATGTTGCAGTAAAAACTTCAGCAGGATCCATTATAGAATAACGTTTGTCAACGGCTGCACCTTCAAATATCTTCTTTACCTTTTTTATAAAACGTTCGTCTTGTCCGTGAAGCCAGCCCTCCAGCATTGGAAGTATATCGGCCGTTTCACGCGAATATTGTGGCAGTTGCTTGGCAACAGTTACTATTTTTACACTCATTTGTTTGTTATTATCCACTGGTAGCGAAAAGCCCATTTCCAGTTTATGGTATAGTTTTTTAAATTTGTTTTTTTAGAGAATTCTTCCAGTTCTTTCTTTCTAAATCCTCTTAAAATAGATACCAGTCCATCTTCGCGCGACATTCTGTTCAGATTAAAAATAAAACAGATTAGTTCAAAAAGACGGTATGCTGTTTTACTTCGGTGCAGGTCATTGATAATGATTCCGGCCTTGGCATTCTTATTAAAGATAGTAATTATATTTAATATTTCCTCATTTGAAAAGTGGTGCAGGGTAAGGGTGCATAAAACAATATCATACTTAAAAGCTTTAAAATCCTCACTAAAAATATCCATACATTTATAGTCAATATTTGGATATTCTGCAGATAATGTTTTGGCATAATTTACAGTAAATTCATTGGCATCTACTCCGATAAGTTGTAAATTAAGCTTGTTTTTTTGACCGAATTTTGCCAGCATGCGCAGCATATCTCCATTTCCGCAGCCAATATCAGCAATTGTAATTGTTTTAGTCGTGTCGAGCTTTTTTACTAATCTTTTTACACCATGAAGCGTAACTTTATTCCCGCCGAGTAATTGATTAATGTTTGCAATTTGATCAAGCGCCGCCCTTAATTCCTCTCCCTGAAGAGAAAAATCATCCATTATTTCGGTTTCCTGCGTTCTGTATTTGGTATTTATGGACATTTAATTAATTGCTATGGGTTTTCCGTGTGTTTGTTTAATTATTCCTTTCAAAAGAGCAGGAAATGATGCTGCGATTGTAATGAACAGATTGGTAATCGTTTTATAGGTTAAGATGCGGGCGAGGATTCTTCCCATAAATAATCTTTTACCAAAGTGTTTCTTCCATTCTTTGGTGTATTTTTTTTCTAATTCTTCTCGGGAAACTGATTCATTCGAAAAATATTCTAAAATCAATTCTGATGCTATTTTTGCACTGTGAATTGCCATCGCCATTCCGTTGCCACAAAGCGGATGAATAAGTCCTGCCGTATCGCCAATCATTATAATATGATTTTCTACAGCCTTTTTTTTCTCAAAAGAAATCTGGCTTATGGTAAGTGGTTTATCAAAAACAAGTTTGCTGTTTTCAAAAATGGATTTTAAATGTTTGTTTTTATAAAGGACATGCTGCTGGTAATCCTCAATATTTTTATATTGTTTAAAAGTGGCGTAATCTGCCAGATAACAAATGTTTATGAGATTGTTCTCTACTTTAGAAACGCCGCAATAACCGCCTTTAAAGTTGTGAAGCGCTACCAGATCATTATCAAGATTACCCGAATAATGTGCTTTTACAGCCAGCCACGGTGATTTTTTATGAAAGAAGTTCCGATCTAAAACCTGGTCTACATTGGAACGTTTGCCAAAAGCGCCCAAAACAATTTTAGCCGTTAAAATTTGATTTGAAGTAGTAACGTTAAACATATCATTACTAAACGTGACATCAATAACATTTTCTTTAAGTATAAAGCAGTGGTTGGCTAATGCTTTATGATATAAGAAATTGTCAAGTGCATATCTGCTGATTCCAAATCCTCCTAACGGAAGTACCGCCTTTGCAGTTTTGCCGTTATTAGCAGTAAATTCAAATTTAGAAATATTTGTTGGATGAAGTTCTGAAACATCGGCGCCAAGCCAAACCAGATAAGGTAAAATCTCATTTGAAATATATTCACCACAAACCTTATGTCTGGGATAATTGGATTTTTCAAGCAGTGTTACTTTCAAATTCTTTTGTGATAGATGTATAGCCGCTGTTAAACCAGCCAGTCCGCCACCAATAATCAACACATCTGAATTTGTTTCCATAATTACCAATTTAGGCATTAAATATGAAACAACATAACCTTTATTAGATATATTTTGCAGTCTGTTGCATCCAAAGATTTGCTTTTTCTAAGCAATTATGAATCAAAAATCGGCAATAATAAAACATTTTTAACATAACTAAAAATCATATAAGCTTTTCATTATTTATCTTAATGCTGATATTCAAACTCTCAAAGATGATACAACATTAAACAGCAAATGCTAAATTGTAGCTCTTATTAGATTAATCTCGTAAAAAGTGTTTATTTTCCTGCTTTTTTGCAATGATTTTAGGTATTTTATATCAATTGGTTTCAGATATTGCAGTTTTGGTTATTAAAAATATATATTTGCTGCAATAAAAGCAGAAAGAAATTAATCCACAGCAGCAACATATTAAAATTGACGAGGAATACTATAAGGAACTTTTTTATTCCTTATATCCAAGACTTGTAAGCTATAGTTTCAAATATTTGAAGGATAAATTTGAAGCAGAAGAAGTAGTTGAAAATGTCATGCTGCAATTATGGGAGGACCGTTTGAAATTTGAAAAAGTGGATGATGTGAAATCGTATATCTACAAAATGGTCAAAAGCGGTTCTCTAGGAGCCTTAAAAGAACAGCAAAAAAAGGTTAAGCTTGAGGATGAAGCTTCTGATAATGTGCTGGAATTTGATTTTAATATTCTCGAAGAGGAAGTTTATGCTGTCCTGATAACTGCTTTAGATTCTCTACCTGAAAAATGTAAAGAAGTTTTTGAACTTTCCTGCTTAGAAGGAATGAAATACAAAGATATTGCACTCCAGCTAAATATTTCTATAAACACAGTAAAGTCTCAGCGTTCACGTGCTATTGAATTGTTAAAGACAAAACTTACAAATTACCCAGAATTACTGTTTTTTTTATTTTTTTTGAAAATTTAACTTAAATCTTTCCACCCTTTTTTAGTGTTTGGTACTCTTAGTTATATAACATTTACTTAAAGTGTTAATAATAGATACTTAATATTAAAAATATGTCTTTAGAAAAAAAAGAATTTTTAATCGCTGATCTTATAAGAAAAGAGCTTTCTGAGGGCGGTTTATCTACGGCAGAAAACGCTGTACTGCAGCAATGGCTTTCGGTGCCGGAAAATCAGCAGTATTATCAAAAGCTGATTCGCTTTGAAACCTTAAAATCCAAAGAGGCATTTTACAACAGTATTGATACAGATGCCGCTTTTGCAAGAGTCAGAGAAAAGATTAGGCAGGATCATACACCTGTAATTTCATTTTTCAACTACAGACAGTTTCTACAATACGCAGCAGTTTTTGTAGTCTTTCTTGGACTTGCTGCAGTATTTATTTTTAGAAATAGTGACAGCAATCCAAAAAATGAAATAGTAGTTCGAAGCATTGCTCCAGTATACCATAACCCAACTTTGGTTTTGGCAGATGGTACGGTTGTTTCCTTAGAACCCAAAAAAGAAAAAATTGTTTCTAAAAATGGTGTGATTTCAAACGTAAATCAGGTTTTGGTTTATGATGCCAAAGATTTAAACGGAACAACCTCAAAAGGGGATAATACTTTAATAGTCCCTGTGGGCGGTATCTACGCCGTAAACCTTTCGGACGGCACAAAAGTCTGGCTAAATTCAAAATCATCCTTAAAATATCCAGTTGAATTCAGCTCAGATAAAAGAACAGTAACTCTTGAAGGAGAAGCTTATTTTGAAGTAGCTAAAAATCCTCATAGTCCATTTACAGTAAAAACAAAGTCAGGTAATGTAACAGTATTAGGGACACACTTTAATGTGAGTTCTTATACAGAAGATCAAGTATTTGCAGCAACTCTGGCAGAAGGTAAAGTTAAGGTGTCAGGTATTTCCACTGAATCAGAAAAGCCGTCTGTTATTTTAACACCAGGACAGCAGGCAAGAATATATCATAAAAATGAAGAAATCAAAGTAGCAGAAGTTGATCCTGCGGCTTACACGGCATGGAAAGACGGCAAGTTTTATTTTGAAAACGAAAGTCTGAAAAGCATTTTAACCAAGATGTCCAGATGGTACAACTTTAATGTCAAGTTTGAGAATAAATCTTTAGAGCAGATCAAGTTTACGGGTGTTGTTCTAAAACAAGAACCTATAGACCGCCTTCTGGATATTATCAGTAAAACATCGAATGTGAATTATAAAATAACCAAAATAAACCAAAACTATGAAGTAACCGTAACTAAGTAAATAAAAAAAACCGGAAAATATTGCGAGTATTTCCCGGCGAGTATTTGTTCAGTCGAAAAAAAGAAGTCAAAATCTATTAACCAACCAAAACATTTAAAAGTATGAAAAAAAACCTATCCGCAAAAGATTGTGGGGTAAAATCCGCTCTTTGGGATAAATTTCTTTCAATTATGAGGAAATCCCTAATATTATCAATTTTATTCAGCAGTATAGCTGCCTTTGCATATTCTCAAAAAGTCAGTTTAAAGGCTAAAAATCAGTCTGTTGCAAGTGTGTTGAAGTCAATCACAAAAAAAACCAATGTCGAGTTTTTTTACAGCGATGACGTTTTTGATGCTCAGAGAAGAGTTGATATAGCTGTAAATAATGCTGATGTAATGGCAGTTATCAAAGAATTAATTGGTGAAGGCTATAAAGCAGAATTTGTAAACAGCAAACTAATTGTTATTGCAATAAACCCAAAAGTAAAGACAATCCAAACTTCTGTAATGGAAGAAAAAGTAAAAATTAAGGGAGTTGTAACAAATTCTAAAAAAGAGTTTTTAGTAGGAGCAACGATTTGGGTAAAAGGCACGAAAGATGGTTCAATGACTAATTTTGATGGTTCTTACGAAATCATGGCCAAAAAAGGTGATGTACTTATTTTTGAGTATATGGGTTACAAAAAACTGGAAGTTACAGTTTCGGACAGTTTGATTATAAATCCTATCATGCTAGAAGATATAAGTAAATTGGATGAAGTAAAAATCGTTTCAACAGGTTATCAAAATATTGATAAAGAGCGTTCTACAGGGTCCTTCTCGGTGATAACGGCAAAAGATTTAGAAAAAGTACCCGTAAACAACGTATTACACAGGCTGGAAGGTCAGGTTGCGGGTTTGCAATTAGATTTATTAGATTCCGATAATACTTTTGTATATGGAAGAAAATTTGGTTCGGGAGCTGAAAAAACAGCTTATAATATTGCTATCAGAGGAAAATCTACTGTATCACCCACATCCAATGCAATGCCATTAATTGTACTTGACGGAACACCTACGGAATTGGACATCAGAACGATAAATCCAGATGACATTGAAAAAATTACTTTCTTAAAAGATGCAGCAGCAGCTTCTATTTATGGTGCAAGAGCAGCAAATGGTGTAATGGTAATTAATACCAAAAAAGGAAAACAGGGACAAACCAGAATTAATTTTTCTCAAAATTACGGTTTCTCTAATAAACCTTCTTTATCAAAATTGCCCTTGATGAATTCTTCTCAGGTTTTAAATTTAGAGCAGGAATTTGTAGATAAAAATCTGGTTACAGATCCCGCAAGTGTTACATACATGCTGACTACGCCAGTTAGCCAGGGAATGGATTTAATGTTTCAGTACAAACGTGGTCAAATAACACAGGCTCAAAGAGATGCCGGGTTAGATGTTTTACGTGGTCGTAATACTTACGGTCAGGCAGAGCAGTATTTGCTGCAAGCTTCAACAAGCCAGAATTATGATTTGTCTTTTAGCGGAGCAGAGAATGATTATTCTTATTTCATGTCAGGTTCCTATTCTAAAGAAGAAACACAGGCAAAAGGAAGCGACGGACAACGTTTAACCTTATTGTCTAATCAGGATTTTAAGCTTTTTAATTATGTAAAAATGACCACTAGCTTAAGAGGTTCGATCTTTAAATACAATGAAAATAGTTTAGGACTTTCTCCCTTAGGAACTTCATTGAATACTTTACTGCCATACGATCAAATCGTTGGAGATAATGGTAACTCAGTTGATTATTATCGTCATTATTATGCTGGACAAACTATTCCGCTGGAACAGAAAGGGTATTTGCCATGGACTTATAATTATATTGATGAATTAAACAATAAAGATAATACCGTAAATGAGCAAAATTTTGGTGCTACCGTTTCTGCTACACTTCCTTTATTAAAAGGTTTAGATGCTGTAGGTACGTATTCTGTAGAAACTTCAACTTCGTCAAATGATAATATGTATAACGAAAATACATATTACGACCGTGACGCGGTCAATTCAGCAACATCAATAAATAGTAACGGTGATTTAGTGTACGGAATTCCGTTAGGAGGTATTTTTCAAAGTAATAAATTTGGAAAAACCAGCTCTACAATGCGAGGACAATTAAATTATGATGGCATTATTGGCGAAGATCATTTGATTAACGCTATGGGAGGTATTGAAGCAAGAGAGACTGGAGAAACTCAGGATTCGAGAACACTTTATGGCTACAATTCAAAAACACAGACTTCTGTAGATGTCCCATCAAAAAATTATGTAGATGTTAACGGATATAATTATACTATAAGTAATGGTAATGTACATAAAGATTTCCACAGAAGATTTTTATCTTATTATGCCAATGCTGGTTATACTTTCAAAAATAAATATACACTTACAGGAAGTGCGCGTTTAGATGATTATAACAATTTTGGGGTAGATAAAAAATTAAGAAGAACACCATTATGGTCTACGGGAGCAAAATGGAATATTAAAGAAGAATCTTTTCTTAAAGACGTAAATTTAGTTAATAATTTAGCTTTAAGAGCGAGTTACGGATTTAATGGGAATATCAACTTAGAGGTTTTTCCTTTTACAAATATTAGTATAAGTGATTTAGATAATTTTTCGCAGCAGCCTTATGCTTTTATCTCGCAGCCTGCAAATCCAAATTTACGCTGGGAGAAAACAGGGATTTTAAACTTTGGAGTAGATTTCTCGCTCTTAAACAGCAGATTAAATGGTACAGTTGAATATTATAAAAAAGACAGTAAAGATTTAATTGTAGAATTCCCTATATCACCATTTTATGGTGCATCAAATAATATGTTGGTACAAAATGCAGCAACTTTAGCAGGACATGGAATCGATTTAAGTTTAAACGGAACCATTCTTAAAGCAAAAGATTTTTCATGGAATTCAACTCTTGTAGTTTCTTTTAATAAGACAGAAGTTACGGATTCTCGTTTTCAAAATTACAGCCAGTATTTAAATGGTTCAGGAACAACTCCGCCAATTCAAGGTTATCCTTTAAACAGTATTTTTGCTTTTAGATCAGCAGGATTAGACGCAACAGGAAGAACTCAGGTATATGATAAAGATGGTACTATTGTAAATTCTTTTACTTCTCTAAATGATATTGCGGATATGAAGTACATGGGAACCAATATTCCTTCGTATTACGGAAGTTTCAGCCAGACTTTCAATTATAAAAAATTGTCATTGTACATTTTGGCAACTTATAAGTTTGATTATGTATTGTTTAAGCCAACTTATGGCGGTTATGTTAACAGACAAGGAAGATTTAACCAATATGATTTAAATACTGATATTGACCAAAGATGGAGAAATCCGGGAGATGAGGCTACAACTTCTGTACCGGGAATTCAGGGGTCAACAGGATTAAGTTATGTAAGATATATCTATGGAGATGATAGAGTTATAGAAGGAGATCATATTCGTTTTAGAGAACTTTCGTTAAAATATGATTTGACAAGTCTTATTGACAGAGGAATAGTTAGAGGCGCTTCGGTATCTTTTACAGCAAGAAATCTTGGTTTCTTCTGGAGAAAAAATAAAGATGGCTTAGATCCTGACTTTTTACCTTATACAGGAATTAATATGAAACTGCCAGCAACGGCGATCTATTCAATTGGTTTTAATCTTAATTTTTAATTTTTTAAAGATGAAAAAATATTTAAAATATATTGCAATTGCTGCAGCAGGAGTCCTTGTTTTAAGTTGTGATAATTATGTTGATATCAAAACAGAAGGGAAACTAATACCTGAAGAAACATCAAATTACAGATATCTTCTAAACAATACGTCCACATTAGACAAAACTTATGGTAATGTAGATATACCATCAGATGATATCAGTTTTCAGAATGAGGCACAAACCACTGCATTAGGAGCATCTGATTATTATCGTCCTTTTATCAATTTGTATAAATGGTCTGATGTTGTCTATTTTGACGGTGAGACGGATTATGACATGAGTAACCTTTATAATGCATTATATACAGTTAATATTGTTATTAATGAAGTAATGAAAAGCACCAACGGTACAGCTGCAGAAAAAGCAGCCATAAAAGGAGAAGCAGAAGTACACCGTGCTTTTATCTTTTTGACTTTGGTAAATACTTTTGGAAAAGCATATGATGCCAATACTTCGGCTACAGATCTGGGCATTGTTCTTTTTACAACACCAACTGTTTCAGATGACATTAAAAGAAGTTCTGTACAGGATGCTTACAATCTAATTCTTAGCGATCTTAATGATGCAGTAAATTCAGGATTAAAACCTGTAAATTCTGGCAACAATGTGGCCTTTCCATCCAGAGCAGCGGCATATGCACTTTTGGCGAGAACCTATTTGTATATGCGTAATTATCCGCTGGCTTTAGAAAATGCCGAAAAATCGCTGGCATTGCAAAGCACACTTAACAATTTGGAAGATTATGAATTTGCAGCTTATCCTTCAAGAAAACTGGATAGAGAATTGATCTTATCAAAATGGAATGGATACGGTACTTACTCTTATGCACCACAAATATTATCGTTAAGCAATGAATTGATCAATTCGTTTGATACTAATGATTTACGCTACGTATTGTTTACACAGCCATCAAGTAATTTTAATTCTGAATATATTTTAGGAAGAACGTATTCTAAAGAAGGTTTGACAGGAGAAAGCAGAAATGCAGGACCAACAGTTCCTGAAATGATGCTGATAAAAGCAGAATGTCTTGCGAGAGCAGGTTCTGGAGATTTAGCAATCGCTGAAATAAATAAATTAAGACAAAAAAGATTTAGAGCAGCACAATATGTGGCAATGACAGCAGCAGACAGCAAAGACGCTTTGATCAAAGTTTTAGCAGAAAGAAGACGAGAGTTAATGGGAACTGGAGGCTTTAGATGGTTTGATTTAAAGCGCTTAAACAAAGAACCCGAATTTGCCAAAACCATTACACATGATTTTGCAGGACAAACCTTCACACTTGCCCCAAATAGTGATCGTTATCAAATGCCTTTTGCCCCAATTTATTTTGAATATGCACCAAACTTACAACAGAATCCATAATTAAATTAATCTTATAAAGTGCACTTTAAATTATTGAAGTGCACTTAATTCAAAAAAATAAAAAATGAAAAATATAAAACTGATCCTATTCTTTTTTAGTATCACAACAAGTTTATTTGCTCAAGACATGGCGATTAAACTTTCACCAGAACATCCAAATCCAGGTGATGAAGTTACCTTGACTTACGATGCTTCAAAGGGTCCGCTGACGAACGCAAAATATGTAGATGGAGTAGTGTATACTTTTGATGATTTTAAATGGATTGCAAATGACATTACTTTAAAAGCAGATGGAGATAAAAAATGGACAGCCAAAATGAAATTGTCAGATCATGCCTCTTTAATCAACTGTGTTTTTAAATCGGATACCATTGTAGACAAAGGAGAAAAAATGCCTCACGCTTATATGTTTGCACAAGTTCCGGGATCTTATACCGGCTGGGGATTATTAAGAAGCAGGGCTTTTCAGGACGAAGTACCAAACGTAGTGCATGACAGTGCTTATATTAGAGATGAAGTAGGTTTAATGTGGATCAAATACGAATTGCAGTACCATCCTGAAACACGCAATAGAGTTTTCTATTATGGACTAAAATTCAAACAACTTTCTACAGGAGAAGACCAATCTAAGATCATTAAGAAAGAATTGCGTTTTATTTTGAGTGAACCAAATTTAAGTAATGTAACTCAATATCAAATTCAGAAAACGTTAGCAATAATGCCGCAACCAGCTAATAAAGCTTTTACAGATTCAGTTCAAAACGTTTTATTGAAAAGATTTCCTAATGGAGTCTGGGCACGTGATATCGAAATAAAAAAGATTTTTAGTGAAGCTGATTTTGATAAAAAAGTAAAGCAATATGAAGCATTTGAAAAGAATTTTCCACAAAGTAAATTTCAAGATGTAACAACCGATACTGAAAGTCTTTATTATGATAAAATGTTTAAAGCTATTGCATATACTTATATTATAAAAAACAAAGACTACAATTATTCTATGAATAGTGTAAAAAAAGTTTCATACACTATTTTAATGGATTACGCTTGGCATTTAATTTCGATTCCGTTTGACAGAGATCAGGAAGGAGCTGAAAAAACATCTTTAGAAACGTTGAAAAAATATGCCGACATTATTATCCCTGAACTAGAAAGCAGAGAAGCTTACGTACCAAAAGAGTATGCTGGAAAAATGTCTTTAAAGGAATGGCAGGCACACACTTTGCAAGTCGCTGCAAGAGAATTTTTTACGTATGCAAAACTGGAGGAAATCTTTAAGAACTACGATTTAGAGAAAAAATATTTAGAAAAAATAAAACCAGTTTTAGCTTATAAAAATGCAAGCTATAATGAAGTTTATACCAGAATGCTTTTAAGAGAAGAAAAAACGGCAGAAGCTAAAGAATACATGGCAATTTCTGTAAAAGAAAATCAGGTAACACCTGCAATGTTAGCTTCTTTAAAAGAAATTTATTTAAAAGAAGGAAAACAAGAAACAGGTTTCGAGGCGTATTTAGAGTCTTTAAAATCAGCTAGTAATAAAGAAGAACACAAAAAGAAATTAATTTCAGAATTGATCAATCTTCCAATTGATGGTTTTGAATTAGAAAGCAGTAAAGGTGGAAAAGTAAAATTAGTCGATCAAAAAGGAAAAATCGTAGTATTAGATTTTTGGGCAATGTGGTGTGGACCTTGTAAAAATGCTATGCCAGGAATGCAGATGGCGGTTAACAAATACAAAAGCGATGAAAACGTAAAATTCTATTTTGTAGATACAATGGAATACATCAAAGATTTTAAAGCCCAGACCCAGGCTTTTATTAAAGAAAAAAGTTTTGATTTTAATATTCTATATGATGCAAAAAATCCAAAAACTGGAAAATTTGATGCAGTCTATGAAAAATATTCAAAAGCATTTCATTTCTCTGGAATTCCAGAAAAAATGATTATCGACCAAAACGGAAAATTGCGCTGGATGTCAAATGGTTACTTCGGAAGCCCAAGCGAATTATTAGACGAAATTTCAATTATCGTGGAGTATTTAAAGTCAGAGAATAAATAATGAAAGCTTTATTTAATTATATAAAAAGAAACCAAATTCTTTTAGGATTAAGTTTTATAATGATGACCAGCCAGTATAGTTTTGCACAAACTATCTGGCAGGGTCAGCATCACTCATATCGAATCATTTTATCGGGCGATTTGGATAAATATAAGACAGATTCCTTGAGTCTTAGTATACCAGAATTGGAAATCAATAAAAAAGTAGCCACAGTCGTAAAAGGAGACAGCATGTCTTTTAAAAATGAGATGTACGGTTTCTCTTTTAAAGGAAAATATAACCCGGAGAAAACGGCTGTTTTAGGAATTTTTAATTATTATTCCATTCCAAATACAGCAGTTGTTTTAAAGAAGGAAAAAGAAATACAGCCATTATTTTTTGCTCAGCATCCTAAAAAGCCATATCCGTATCAGGTTATTGATATGACTTTTCTAGGAAAAAGCACCAAATTAACCTACGGAGCAACTTTAACAATTCCGCAGGATAAAAAGAAGTATCCTCTTGCGATTTTAATTTCTGGAACTGGACAGCATGACCGCAACTACACCTATATGGGCAGGGAATTTTTCACCGTTCTGGCTGATGAACTCGCCCGAAAAGGAATTGCTTCTCTGCGTGTTGATGACAGAGGAATAGGTAAGACGTCTGGCGATTTTAAAAATGCAACAACAGGAGATTTTGCAGATGATGTTGATGCGCAGATTGCATACTTAAAAAGTGATAAAAATATTGATGCTTCTCATATTGGCTTAATCGGCCACAGCGAAGGCGGCATGATTGCCTCTATTGTTAGTGCTAGAAATAAAAATGTAAAGTTTATGGTAAGTTTATCAGGTGTTGCCGTAAGCGGACTTGAAATGCTGAACCTGCAAAACACGGCAATTCTCAAAAATTATGGTTTTTCAGACAAAGTAGTGAATAAACAAATGGAAATGTATAACATCATGTTTAAAGCCGTTTACGATACTAAACCAACAGATTCCGTAACACCTGTATTACAGCTAAAACTCGACCAATGGATAAAAACACAGGATTCGACTACTCTGAAAGAGATTCATATGTGGGGCGGACGCGAAAAAGATTTTATATACCGTTACGGTAAAGATGCAGAACGCAGATGGTACCGTTACTCGATTCATTACGATCCAAAGGATTATCTGCCAAAAATTGAAATCCCAGTTTTAGCGGTAAATGGAGAAAAAGACATTCAGGTTCCGGCACAGGAAAATCTGCAAAGTTTTAAAAAATACCTCAAAAGCAGCGACGTCACAACCAAAATCTATCCAGATTTAAATCATATGTATCAGCACTGCATAACCTGCAAGCAAAGTGAAACTAAAGAAATAGATGAGGTTTTTGCCCCCGAAGTTTTAGATGATATTTCTAAATGGATTCTATCGAGGTACAAAAAATAAAGATCTGACTAACACAAAACCCGACATGGTCGGGGTTTAAATTTGACAATGAGTGAGGCAGATTGAAAACTGCATAAGGATTTTAAACATTCCAATAACATGAAAAAAATATTTCTTTTTATCGCAATTTTCTTTGCGGTAAGTAATCTTACTGCCCAAATTTACGATCCAGTTTCGTTTACTTCTTCCATAAAAGAAATTGGAGAGAATAAATATACCCTGATCATAACTGCCAAGATCGATAAAGGCTGGCATATTTACTCTCAGAATGTACCAAAAGGCGGACCTGCACCAACGAGTTTTACTTTTCCTAAATCGAAAAATTTTAAGACTATTGGAGCTGTTACAGAACCAGAAGGTCATGAGGTAGATGATCCGGTTTTCCAGATGAGGATTAAATACTTTGCAGACAAAGCAGTTTTTACACAAAATATAGAACGAAAATCTGCAGATGCTTTTACCATTAATGCCAGCATATTTTTTATGGTCTGCAATGATAACAGCTGTTTACCGCCAACGGATAAGGAAGTAAAATTCACCTTTAAAAAATCAGATCTGCCAGTTCAAAATGAAAAAACCGCAGAGGTAATTACAGATCAAAAAAATACCGATTCGCCTTCAAAAGATGAATCTACTGCTAAACAGGATACCAAAAACAACACAACAGATTCTGTTTCTACTGCCGGCACAGACATCCCTAAAAGCGTAAACAATACTTCCCAAAAAGCTTCAGCAGGAAAAACAGCCCCTGAAGAAAGTTTATGGACATTATTTTTCTTCAGCTTTTTAGGAGGTCTTGCGGCTTTATTTACGCCATGTGTATTTCCAATGATTCCAATGACAGTAAGTTTTTTTACCAAACAGAGTAAAAACAAAGCTGCAGGAATTAAAAATGCAGTAATGTATGGTGTTTTTATTATCGTGATTTATGTGATTTTGGGAAGTTTGGTTACAGCTGTTTTTGGTGCAGATGCCTTGAATGCTTTAGCTACAAATGTTGTTTTTAATTTAGTTTTCTTTCTTCTTTTATTGGTTTTTGCGTTGTCATTTTTAGGAGCGTTCGAAATTGTACTGCCAAGTTCATGGCTGACCAAAATCGATCAGAAATCAGAAGTTGGCGGTGCTCTTGGTATTTTCTTTATGGCATTGGCATTAGCTGTAGTTTCATTTTCATGCACGGGACCAATTGTGGGAACATTACTAGTACAGGCAGCAAGCCAGGCGGGAATTGCACCAATTGTCGGAATGCTAGGTTTTTCATTAGCAATCGCATTGCCATTTGCCTTATTTGCAGCATTTCCTGGATGGATGAACTCACTTCCTAAATCGGGAGGCTGGCTGAACTCTGTAAAAGTAGTTTTAGGCTTTTTAGAATTGGCTTTGGCCCTTAAATTCTTATCGAATGCAGATTTAGTTTTACAGCTGCATTTGTTAGAAAGAGAGGTCTTTCTGGCAATATGGATTGCTATTTTTTCTGTACTGGCTCTTTATTTATTTGGGAAAATCCAATTATCACACGATACGCCGGTAACTCATATTTCTGTGGGAAGATTAAGTTTAGGAATTATCGTCTTCTCATTCGTAGTGTATATGATTCCAGGGCTCTGGGGCGCACCGTTACAGTACATAAGCGGATTTCCGCCGGCAAAACAATACAGTGAATCACCAAATGGTTTTGGAAACGCAGTAACACAAAGCTCAGAAAAACAAGCACTGCCGGAAGGTGCCGAAAGCGGTCCAAACGGAATTCCGACTTTTCATGATTATCAGCAGGGTTTAGCTTACGCCAAAAAAGTAAACAAACCCATAATGATTGACTTTACAGGATATGCCTGCGTAAACTGCCGTAAGATGGAAGAACGCGTCTGGCCGGATCCTAAAGTATTGAATGTTTTAAATAATGATGTTGTTTTGATTTCCTTGTATGTAGATGACAAAAGACCGCTTCCAGTGGAAGAACAGGTTGTTTCTAAAATTACTGGTAAAGTTTTGAAATATACTGGACAGAAATGGAGTGAACTACAGATTTTAAAATACAAAACCAATGCACAGCCTTATTATGTTTTAATGGATCATAAAGAAAATGATCTAAACAAACCCTCTGCTTATAATCCCGATATTAACGGATATTATGAGTGGCTTCAGGAAGGAATTAGGAATTTCAAAAAATAAGTCTGGTCGCGAAAGAAATAAAAATCAAATGAAAACCTTTCAATTAAAATACTGTGCTTTTATTCTTTTAATCGGATTAAAAAGCACTGCGCAGTTTTCCACTACAATTCCCTTGAGCAAAGATGTTGTTTCAGGAAAACTAAAAAATGGTATGAAATATTATGTACTCCATAATACGTTTCCAAAAGACCGCGTCAGCTTTTATTTTGCCCAAAACGTTGGAGCGATTCTGGAAAACGATGATCAAAATGGATTAGCACATTTTTTGGAACACATGGCTTTTAATGGCACACAGAACTTTGAAGGAAAAGGCATTATTGATATGCTGGAGAAAAAAGGTGTTCGTTTCGGAGCCGATATTAATGCGTACACTGCACAAGATCAAACGGTTTATAATTTAAGTAATGTACCTGCCACAGATCAGAAGCTTTTGGATTCGTGTCTTTTGGCATTGCACGACTGGTCAGGTTTTCTTTCTTTAAAGGATACAGAAATAGATGCAGAACGCGGGGTAATTAGAGAAGAATGGCGAACAAGACGAGATTCAGATTTCAGATTTCGTTTAGAAACTGATAAAACACTTTACAAAGGCTCTAAATATGCAGAGCGTGATGTAATCGGCGATTTAAACATTATTAATAATTTTGATTATCAGGTTCTTAGGGATTATTATAAAAAATGGTACAGACCAGATTTACAGGCTGTTATTGTAGTGGGCGACATTGATGCGAAAGAAATGGAGAAGAAAATTATTGCTGCTTTCTCTTCGATTGAAATGCCAAAAAATCCAGCAGAACGTTATTATATTTCAATTCCAAAACACAAAGGAATGCAATATGTTTTAGCCAAGGATAAAGAAGCACAGGAAACGTCTATAGCAATTTATTATAGAAAAGATTTTGATAAAGTAAAGAACAGTGAAACCATCAGAAAAGATTTGGTTAATAATTTAGCTTCTGATATGATTACCAGACGATATCAGGAATTTATTCAAAATAACGAAACTTCGGTACTTAAAATGGCAGCGGGATCTTCAGAAGTATCAAGATTAACAGATTCGTACACCTTATATGTTGTTCCAAAAAATAATAAAACAGCTGCAGGTTTTAGAGAAATGATGATCGAAACCGAAAGGGCAGTTCGTTACGGATTTACGCAGAAAGAATTAGACCGAAATAAAGAAAGTGTTTTAAGTTATTATGAAAATCTGCTTCAGAATAGAGATAAAATTGACAATGATGAATTCTCAGAAGAGCTAGTTAATTATTTTTTGAAAGCAGCCCCGTTTGAAAGTATCGAAACACAATACGAAAATATCAAAAACAGGCTTGCATCGATCAGTCTTGAAGAAGTAAACCAAGCTTTTAAAAAATTGCAGACAACCGATAATATCGTCATGACAGTTACCGGTCCGGATAAAAGTGATGTGGTTTATCCATCAAAAGAAGAATATTTAAATATTATGTCGACGGTAAAGAAAATGCCGTTGGAAAAATACAAGGAAACCAATACAGACGAACCTTTAATAAAGGGAGAACTTAAAGGTTCTAAAGTTGTAACGCAAACTCCGATCCAGGGAATTAACGGCGCAAACAGTTATGTTTTAAGTAATGGAGCAAAGATTGTTTTGTATCCCACAACTTTAGCCAAAGATGAGGTTTTATTTTCAGCTTTTAGTTTTGGAGGTACCTCATTAATTAAAACAGCAGATATTCCATCTTCACAAATTGCGGTAAGTCTGGTAGAAAGTTCTGGTTTAGGAGCTTTTAAAAGTACCGATTTAAAAAACAAATTGAATGGCAAAGTTGTTAATGTTAATCCTTACATCACAGAATTAACTGAAGGTTTTCAAGGGTCAAGCAATCAAAAGGATTTTGAAGTTTTATTGCAGCTCATATATTTATATTTTGAGCAGCCAAGATTTGATAAAGATTCGTATACCAGAATGCTGGCAGGGTTGACTAACTCTCTAGAAAATGCTGCTGATACAAATCCGAAAGTTTTTCAGGATACAATTTCGCAGCTCAACTACAATCATAATAAAAAAGTGCCATTGTTTAATGAAGATTTTTTGAAACAATTAAGCTTCGAAAAAGCATCAGAATTGTATAAAGAAAGAATTCAAAATGCAGCCGATTTTACGTTCGTATTCACGGGAAACCTTCCAGAAAATGCAATTCCGTTATTGGAAAAGTATATAGGAAGTATCTCTTCAAATCCAAATCAAAAGGAAAATTATATAGATAATCATCTTGATCCGTCAGAAGGAATTGCAAAACAATTATTGGTTCGCGAAATGAATGTGCCAAAGGCAAGTGTTTACATTCGTTTTGTAAAACAGTTTCCTTATGAATATAAAAACGTCTTTGCACTACATATTTTATCGGAATTATTATCTAAAAAATATTTGGATTTAATTCGGGAACAAGAGGGCGGAAGCTATGGTGTTCATGTGTCTAATTCTGTAAGCCGTCTTCCGTCAGATCAATACTCAATGACAATCAATTTTGACAGTGATCCTCAGAAAGAAGAGAAATTAACCAAAATCATCTATGAGCAGATTGATTTAATGCAGCAAAAAGAAGTCAAGGAAGAAGATATTCAAGCCGTAAAAAATACAATTTTAAAACTAAGAGCAGAAAAAGTTTTGAATAACAGTTTCTGGCTTGGAACCTTAAATAACATGCTGCTTAATAATGATGATTTTAAAGATGATATTATCTACAGGAAAACATTAAGCGAAATAACTGCAGCAGATATAAAGGCTTTTGCGAAACAATTTTTTACACAGCCTAAAACTGTAGAAGTAGTTATGAAATCGAAAATTTAACCGTTTAGCGGTCTTATAAAATTTATTGGTTTTTCATTCATTATTATTTTAGAAGTATTTGAATTAGTAAGCTTGCACACTATTTGAAAAACCTAAAAGAGCTGTTTTGCCAACAGCTCTTTTTAATTTATAGTAATTTGAAGTAAATTCGCAGGGATGAATCAAATACCCAAAAAAGCCGACAGACATTTTAATGTCTGCCGGCTTAAATTGTTTTTATATACTAATTAACTAGTAAAGCACTTTTTTGGTTATTGTTTGCCCATTATCTAGTGTTGTCTTGACCAATAAAATTTGATCTTGCGGATGAATGTTTGAAATCTTTAATTCAGATGTTCCGATTTTATGGTTGCTGTAAAGCAATCTCCCTGTGATGTCAAAAATAGAAACCTCACTTAAAGCTGATTCACTAGAAATTAAGCTGATGGTTTTATCTTTTGAGACAACCAAGAAGTTCTTTGGAATATGGGTCAAATCATCTACTCCTAATGATTTATCAGCACTATAACTGATTATAAAACGATTTGTAAAAACCCCTGACAGGGTTGAGAATGTATAACCGCCATTTTTTAAATCGTGCACAGTGCCCGTTTCCTTGTCATATAAATAAATAGTCTTGTCTAATAAATCTCCATCTGCATGATCTATTGATATAGTCATATCTCCAATAATGCTGGATCTGTAGCCCAGAGGAATAATATCAGCTGGATCAAATGGCACTGCACGCCCCTGGATAACTAGTTTTTTACCTTCGTTAATGCTGTAAAAATCCGCAAAGGGATTAGCGTTCGCTGTGACAGCATCATAATTTTGATCCCATCCGTTAGTAGCTCCTGTTATATAGCCGATCAAAATCTGTTTAAAAAGGCCCTCTGTATTTGTTAAATTAATCCACACTCTGTGTATTTCTAGTTCCGAAGCGCTTATGGATTTTGGAAAACAAGCAGGTGCAGTGATTGGAAAAGCGCTTTTCTGGTTAGCAGCATAATGAACGGAAATAGGATTTGATAAAAGAACCGAATGAATAGGAAAAAGCAGCACAGATGATAAGAAAAGTTTTTTCATAATATGATAATTTAAATATTAATAAAGAGGTATACTAATACCTTGTTCCTCAAAAAAAATTAAATATTATCAATAGAAAGAACAACAGGATAAATCCTGAAACTAAAAATTATTATAAAATGACGTGTAGTTTTTTCCCCTATTGATAATCTTTAAAATTATAGCTGGTAATTTGATCCCAAAAAAGAAAAAAAAGATTTATAAACTGAATATTAAATAGATGCTGTTCATTGCTTTTTTTCTTTGGTCGATCAATTGCCATATCCAAGGTAGAAATTCAGGTATTATATCAAAAGTCGAAAAAAGATTAAAATATAATAAAGAAGAATAAAATATAGTTTGACTGATATTGTTTCCAATTAGGCTTGAGAGTTCTAATATATAATAAAGTGCTGTAATAATATAAGACAGCAGATAAAAGTCTGTGTAATTTTATGCTGCAAATCTCAGATATTCAGCTTTACAATTTTGGAGGTGAGATGACGGAAGTTTTTGCAATTATAAAAAGCAGGAGTATGTTAAAAAGCCTGCCAGATAATACAGAATATTGCAGGCGTTTAATAAAAATAATTGATTCTGACTCTCGGAAAAATAATCATGGCATCTAAAAATAGGCTGCAGGTTTTTGCTGCTCAAGTCCGATAAACATTCTAAATTGAAAACCGTTTCCAAATACTAATAATCATAAAATGAAAACCACAACACAATCCGCAAAGAAACTTTATCCCTATCAGCAGGAAGATATTAAAAGTATATTGGATAAAATGGAAGAATCCGACAGTCTTAAACTTTTATACCAGCTGCCGACAGGCGGCGGAAAAACAGTTGTATTTTCTGAAATTGCAAAGGAATTCATGGCTCGGTTTGGCAGACCGGTTATAATCCTTACCCACCGCAGAGAATTATGTACGCAGACCTCAAGGACACTCAAAAATATTGGTGTAAAGAACTATACGATCAATAGTAAAAGCGGTAATTTTAAAACCGGCTGTGAGTGTTATGTTGCTATGGTGGAAACATTACGTAATAGAATAAAATCAAAAAAAATAAAGATTTCGAATGTAGGACTTGTTATAGTGGATGAAGCTCATCATAATTCGTTCAGAAAACTAATGAAGAGTTTTAAAGATGCTTTCGTCATCGGTGTTACTGCTACGCCGTTCAGTTCTGATATCTCAAAACCTATGAAAGATCAGTATAATTCGCTGCTTGCGGGTGAGAGTATATCCAGCCTGATCGAGAAAGGTTTCCTTGCCAGACCTGTATCTTATATTTATGAAGTAGAGCTTAATTCATTGAAAACAGATATTCATGGAGATTATACAGTTAGTTCCTCTAACGACCTTTACCGCTCGCCGGTCATGCAGGAATTGCTTCTAAAAGCATATAGAGAACATGCAGCTGGAAAAAAGACCTTGATTTTCAATAATGGGATTGCTGCCTCGCATCAGGTATATGAAACCTTTAAAAGCGCAGGAATTTCCATTAAGCATTTGGACAATAAAACCTCGGAAGCGGAAAGAAAAGAGATTCTTAAATGGTTTAAGAAAACAAAAGATGCAGTTTTGACTTCTGTATCCATTCTGACCACAGGATTTGATGAGCCGGCGGTACAGCAAGTTATTCTTAATCGCGCTACTACTTCCATAACACTTTATCATCAGATGATAGGGCGCGGGGCGCGCAGGCTTGCTTCTAAGAAAACTTTTGGCATTATAGATCTTGGCAATAATATACAGCGTTTTGGCAGATGGGAAGAACCAGTTGACTGGCAGCATGTTTTTAAACATCCAGATGACTTTGCAAGACAGCTGCAATTCCAAGGAGGCGGCAGTTCTGCAGTACATTCTCATGGTTTTTCAGCAGAGCTTCGTGCCAAATTTCCTAATACTCTCGAGCTGGCTTTTGATATTGAAGAGCATTATAGAGAGGCAGTGCTTACAGATAAGAAGCCCAAAACAGTAATGCAGGAATCTGTAAGGCAGCAGACTAAAATGTGCTTAGATAATGCGGTAACTTTATCTGAAGCTCTTGTACTTGCCGAAGCTTTACAGCCGGAGATTGAATGGCGTGTAAAACAGTATGTGAAGTGTCTGGAGAATGCCAGCAGCAGCTATAAAAAATGGCTTATAGAAGATTATCAGCAGCGTCTCAGAGGACTGATAGTGAAATTGTATCCAAAGGTGCATGCTGCTTAAAGAACAGCTGGGATTTTCTTTTCTTTTGAATAATTAAAAACTGTAAGTGTCAGATAAAATCGATTCAACAATTAATTTTGAAGCTGCCTCACAGAAATCCAAACCAGAGTAGTCTGGATTGAATCCTCCAATATAAGGTACTGCCATAATATAAATATTTTCATTGTATGCGCCATACTGATCAATAATTTGAAAATTATCGTTCATCGCAATACCAGATACATTTAAAAAGTAATTTCCCTGCGAATCTTTCTCGACAGAACTTCCTGTTTCCAGTGCTTTAGCTGCCGTCTCATTAGATTTAAACTTTAATTTGGCAGGACTTATCAATTTTTGCGCAAGCAGACTTTTAAATGGAAAATCTTCGTACGATAAATGAGGCTGACCAATGCAGTCTATAAAAGTATCGTAGTAAACAGCTTGTAAATTTTCATTTTCGTCA
>Ga0160461_1000575_pt1 | contig 23278 bp, 19 predicted proteins | sample HID1975I_E6MG_FD_108266 | JGI IMG/M metagenome (GOLD analysis project Ga0160461, IMG submission 108266) | Enriched soil microbial communities from UW Madison campus, WI, USA - HID1975I_E6 MG | ecosystem: Environmental > Terrestrial > Soil > Unclassified | place: USA: Madison, Wisconsin...
GACCAGGCCTTCACCTTCACCGACTGGACAGCCGAGATGAAGGCCAAGGCATCGATCTGCATCTCGAACGACGAGACGCTGATCGGGTCGCTGGAACTTGCCAAGTCGCGCATCCAGATCATGATCGACAAGGGCATGGAGAATGCAGCGGGTACGCTGAAGGGCCTGATCGCCCTGGCGGACAAGCGCATCGCCGAGATCCGTTCGGGCGAGAAGCCCGCGCTGACGCCGGATGCCAATGCGAAATATTTCGCCGAGGTGGTGGTTGACCTGGACGTGATCGACGAGCCGATGATCGCCGATCCGGACGTCAACAACCCGGACGTGTCCAAGCGCTATACCCATGACACGATCCGCCCGGTTTCCTATTACGGCGGCACCAAGAAGGTGGATTTGGGCTTCGTCGGATCGTGCATGGTGCACAAGGGCGACATGAAGATCATCGCGCAGATGCTCAAGAACATCGAAAAGACCGAAGGCAAGGTCGAGTTCAAGGCACCGCTGGTGGTCGCCCCGCCGACCTACAACATCGTCGACGAGCTGAAGGCCGAGGGCGACTGGGATATCCTGCGCAAATATTCGGGCTTCGAGTTCGATGACGTGAAGCCGAAGACGGCCAACCGCACCGAATACGAGAACATGCTCTATCTGGAACGTCCGGGCTGCAACCTGTGCATGGGCAACCAGGAGAAGGCGGAGAAGGGCGATACCGTCCTCGCCACCTCGACCCGCCTGTTCCAGGGCCGCGTCGTGGAGGATTCGGCCAACAAGAAGGGCGAATCGCTGCTGGCATCGACCCCGGTCGTGGTGCTGTCGACGATCCTCGGCCGCACGCCCAGCGCCGAGGAATACAAGAGCGCCGTCGCCGGCATCGACCTGACCAAGTTCGCGCCGTCGAAGGCGGCGTAGATCGACGCGCTTTCCGAGCGGTTCCGATATCTGGAGGGCGGGGAAGCGATCGGCGCTCCCCCGCCCTTCGCATGTCATGGGCCTATCCCAGGAACAGCCCCATCAGCGCCCAGATCACCAGCAGCAGCTCCACCGCGCCGATGACGCCCATGGCCAGCATCAGCGCGGTGAAGCGGGTGCCGGCGGTGCCGATGCGCCAGGCGCAGATCAGCATGCCGGTGACGGCGAGCGCGGTCAGCGCGAGGCCGAAGACGAACCAGACCAGCTTGCTGGCAAGGCCGCCCCAGTTGCCGAAATGGAGGGGATCGGCCGCCTCGGCGATGCGCTGATGCGCGGACAGCGCGGCGGCGGGTTGCCGGGCGAGCAGCTGGCCGTCGCGCGCGTCGTACCACAGCCGGTTGGCTCGATCGCGCACGAGCAGCGTGCCGTCCTGCCCTTCGAGCATCACGCGGGCGTCATCGATCTCGATCCCGCGCAGCCGCAATCCCGGCCAGCGGGCATGCGCATCCGCCACCATCCGGTCGAGCGCCACGGCGGAGGGCGGTGCCGCCACGATCCGTTCGGGCTTGTCATGTTCGGGTGCCCCGGCCCCAAGCTTTTCGGCCAGATACCACAGACCGGTGGCGGCGATCAGCGCGATGAACCACAGGCTCCACACCCCGGCGAGGCGGTGGAGATCGCCGATGTAGCGGCGCATCTCCCGATCGCGATGGCGCATCGGCCGGGGCAGGCGGGTGAAGCCGCGCCACCATTTCTTGTAGATCTTGAAGGCCGTGACCAGCGTCGCCAGCAAGGGCAGCGCGAACAGCCCGACGAGCACGATGCCGACGTCGCTGGGCAGCATCAGCGTGCGGTGGAGGTCACGCAGCACATCCTGCACGGTGCCCGTCGATCCGATGCCCTGCACCTCGGCGGTCCAGGGATCGATATGGACCAGCCGGTCCTCGCCCTGTGCATCGGAAACCTTGGCGCGCACGGCGAAGCCCGCACCGATCGGGGCGTGCAGTTCCTCGACCGTCGCGCCCATGCTCTCGGCGGCGCGATACCATTGTCCCCAGCTCGCCATCGGCCCCGGCCGGGTGGGCGCGCGCATGGCCGGGTTCGCCAGCCAGTCGATCTCGTTCGAGACGGTCGCCAGCGTGCCCGTGAACAGGATGAAGGTGAGCAGCAGCCCGAATTTGAGCCCGGCCCAATGGTGGACCACCCACCAGGCCGAACGCCCCTTGGGGGTCGCCGCGACGACGCCGACCCGCCGCATCTCCATCAGAAATGGAACTCGACGGGAACGACCAGCTCGATCTGCTGGCCGGTGATGTCGTCCGGCGGCGCGGGGATCGTGGCGCGACGCGGGATCGCCACCGCCTCCCGATCGAGCAGCGCGAAGCCCGAGCTTTCGACCAGCGCGACGCTGAGCACGCGGCCGGTACGATCGAGGACGAGGCGGAGCAGCGCCACCCCCTGCTGCCGCCGCGCACGGGCGGAGGCGGGATAGGCCTTGACCGCGTTGAGCTGCCCCAGGACGCGCGCGTGCCAATCCGCCGACTGCGCGGCGGACGGGCTGGCGCGCGGCGGCTGTGGCGGCGGCGGCGGGGTGGCCGCAGCCCTCGCCGCGACGGCCGGGGCCGGCATCCGCACGATCGGCGGCGGCGGCGCATCCTGCGCGGCGGGCGTGACCGGCGTCGGTTCGGCGGGGGTCTCGACGGCTTCGGCCGGCGCGGGGTCGACCGGCTTCGGCTCGACCTCCTCCACCGGCTCCGGCTCGACCGCCGGCTCGGCGGGATCGGCCACGTCGAACACCGAGAGTTCGGGCGCGGGCATGATCTCGACCAGGCCCGGATTCCATACCCACAGCGCGAAGACGAGCGGGACCGCCTGGACGATCGCGGTCAGGACCAGCGAAGACACGGACCAGCGCTTCGGCGCATAGACCGAACGGGGCTCGACGCCCAGGGTCGCGCTTTCCGGGCGATCGTCGCCGGAAAGCTCGCTCGCGTCGATCCCGATCGTCGCCGGCCTGACGTTCACGCCCATCGGCCGGTCAGAAGCGGGTGCGGATCGTGCCGGTCACGCGGCGCGGGGTGCCCGGATAAAGGTTGCTCTCGCTCTGCACGCCTTCGATGAAGAAGCGATCGGTGAGGTTCTCGGCATTGATCGACACCTCCCAATGCTCGTTGAAGGCATAGCGGATCGAGGCGTCGAAGGTCTCGTAGCCGGCGATGCGGAAGCTGTTGGCGAGATCGACCTGGCGTTTGCCGACGACGCGGATGCCGCCGCCCAGGGTGAGGCCCCGGAAGCTGTAGGTCGTCCACAGCCGTCCGCTGAAACGGGGCACGCCGACCAGGTCATTGCCGACGGCATAGACGTTGTCGCGGGTGATCTCGGCATCGAGGTGGCTGGCATTGGCGATGATGTTCCAGCCGGGCAGGATCTCCCCGGTGACGTCGAGCTCGATGCCGCGCACCCGCTGTTCGCCGGTCAGGATCGAGAAATCGGGATCGGTGGGATCCTCGGTCGCGACATTGCGCTTCTTGATCTGGAACACGGCGCTGGTGACCGACAGCCGATCGGGGATGACGTCGAGCTTCACGCCGGCCTCGAACTGCTCGCCCTCCTCCGGATCGAGCGGCGAGCGATCGATGAGCTGGCCCTGCTGCGGGCGGAAGCTCTGGGTGTAGCTGCCGTAGAGCGAGATGGCGGTGGTCGGCTGGTAGACCAGGCCCGCGCGCCAGGTGAGCGCGCCATCGCTGGTGCGGGTCAGCTCGTCATCGAGGATGGCGTACTGGAGCGATTTCGCGCGATCATAGCGCAGGCCCACCAGCGCCTTCCAACTTTCGCCCAGGCTGATCTGGTCCTGCAGGTAGAAGCCCCAGTTGCGCGCCTCGTAATCATACATGTTGTTGACGCGCGTGGTGGGAACCGGCGTCGCGCCATAGACCGGCGCATACATGTCGAGCGAGCCGATGTTGGCGCGGGCCGACCAGAACGACATGTCGCCCCGGTTATGTTCGACGCCGGCCATGATGCGGTGCTCCAGCCCGCCAGTGAAGGCGTCGGCCAGCGCCTCGAAGCGCATGGTGAGGTCGTTCGAATCCTCGGTGCGATCGGTGACGCGACGGCGGACGGTGCGGCCGTCATCCTCCACGCCCTGCAGATCGATGGCGTTGTCGTCCTGGACCAGCGCATCGGTATAGCGGCCGGTGAAGCGGAGCATCAGCCATGGGGTGACCTGGCGCTGCGCACCGAGGCCGAGCACAAGCTTCTGCGCGCCGGTGACCGACCAGCGCTCACCCAGATAATGGCGCGCATTGTGGACGTAGTTGCCGTTCTCGTCGGCGATCTGGCCGCGATCGAAGGGCTGATCCTGGTCGACATAATCGGCGGTGAGATCGACCTGGGTGAGCGAATCGGGCTTCCAGCGCAGCGCAGCTGCGCCGAACACCCGCTCGCTGTCCCGCGCGGCATAGCGGAAGCCGCCGTTGTTCTGGATCGATCCGGTGACACGCGCCGTCAGCGTGCCCGCCGCATCGAGCGGACCGCTGGCCGAAAGCTCCCCGCGATAGAAATCGAAGCTGCCGACCTGCGCGGCGGCGTTGAGCGAGAACTGCTCGGTCGGCGCGCGGGTGACGATGTTGATGACGCCGCCGGGCTCGCTGAGCCCGACCATCACCGACGACGGCCCCTTGAGCACCTCGACCCGCTCGACATTGGCGAGATCGAAGAAGGCTTCGGGGCGGTCCATCGAGCTGGTGAAAGGGAAACCGTTGATCGCGTAGCGCGGGGTGACGAAGCCACGGATGTTGTAGGTTTCGCCGCGATTGCCGCCGGTGCCGTTGAGCTGGACGCTCGACACGTTCTGGATGACGTCGGTCAGGCGGACGGCGGCCTGGTCCTCGATCACGGCGCGGGGGACGACCTGGATCGACTGCGGCACGTCGCGGATCGCGGTGTCGGTGCGGGTGGCGGTCGCGGTCAGCGCGGCGCGATAGCCGGTGACGGGACCGGTCGCGGTCTCGGCCGCAGCGCCGGGCGCGCCGCCGCCAGCGCCCTGCACGCGAACCGGGCCGAGCTGCACGGCGTTGCCGCCCGCGCGCGGGATCGGCTGCAGCCGCACCGAGCTTCCGCCGGTCGAGCGATAGGTGAGGCCGGTTCCGCCGAGCAGCGTCGACAGCGCCTCGCCCGCGCCGAACGAGCCCGCGACGGGGCTGGAGCTGCGGCCGGCGACATCGCCGGGCTCGTAGCCGACCTGGACGCCCGACTGGCGCATATAGGTCAGCAGCGCGGCCTCGAGCGACTGGGCGGGGATATCGAAGCTGCGCGTGGCGGAGGCCTGCGCCAAGGCCGGGGCCGCCGCGACGACGCCGAGCGACAATGCGCCGCCCGCCATCAGGAACGAGACGAAGCTGCGCGAAACCGAGCGGGAAAAAGACATTATGTGGTGCGACCCCCAGAACACTGAACCGACGACGCCCGCCTGAACGGCGGATCGTTGTTGCGATGCAATTGCAGCATCGCGTCAGCGTGTTGACGATTGCCGCGCCGCAGCACCCAAGCCGACGGCGACATTTTTTTTGATGAGGCTTATTCCGTCGGCGATCCCGCGCGCAGGATCACGACGCCACCGGGCAGGTCCATCCGCTCCAGGCGGCGCATGCTGACCAGCGTGGCGAGCGCGTCTTCGGGCTGGTCCGTACGAAAACTGCCGCTGACCGGGGCGGCGGCGGAAAGATCGCCCCAGACGAAGACCGGGCTTGAGCGATATCGCGCAACCGCCGCCACAGCATCCTCGACCGGCACCGCGCGGAGCAGCAATTCGCCGTTGCGCCAGCCGGCGATCGCCGAAGGATCGGCAGCGGCGAGGCGGACCGGCGGGCCGCCGGCGGCATAGCCCGCCTGTTCGCCCGCGCGCAGCGTGACCCCCTGCCCGTCCTGCCCGGCCACGCGGACGGCTCCCTCGGTCACGCCGACGCGGACCTGCGCGCCGGTGCGATCGACCTCGAACGCGGTCCCGATATCCTGCGTGACGCCGTTGTCGGCGGCGACGCGGAACGGGCGCGCGTCATCGTGGCGGACCTCGAACCACGCCCTGCCCTTCAACAGGCGGACCAGCCGCTGGCCGTCGTCGAAATCGACCGAGATCGCGCTGTCGCCATCGAGCACGGCGCGCGAACCATCGGCCAGCGTGACCTGGCCGATGGTGGCGTGCGGGCTGACATGATCGGCCTGCCACCAGAGCGATACGCGCGGCACGGCGATCAACGCCGCAAGCGCCGCCGCGACCGCGAGGCCGGCGACGCGCGGCCATGATCGACGCGGCCGACGGGCAGTGGCAGAGGCATAGGTGACGGGATTAGCGAAGCTCGCCTCGATCACGCGCAGATCCTGCCAGCCCTGTCTTTCGCGCCGGAAGGCGGCATCATGCCGGGCATCGGCATCGCGCCAGGCGCGCAGCGCGGCGAGTTCCGTATCGCTGGCGGAGCCGGAGGCGAGCCGGACGATCCAGCGCCGCGCCTCCGCATCGGGCGAGGCTTCGCGCGAACCGTCGGCCTTTGCGTCCTTCTCAGCCATCAAGCCCGTTTCCCCCCTCCGACCGAACGCCTGTTCTTCGACGTTCATGACGTCTGTCGACGGGGAGCACCCAAGCCAACATTCGTTACTTTTTATTCGCGCCCGCCGGGCCGGTTCAGCCGCTGCCGTCGCGCGCCGCCGCCAGCGCGTCCAGCGCGCGGCGGATGTGGTTCTCGACCGTCGTCGTGCTGATGCCAAGGCGATCGGCGATGGCCTTCTGGCTCAGCCCCTCGAACCGGTTGAGGCGGAATATGGTGCGGGTCGGATCGGGCAGCGCCTCCGCCGCCGCACGAACCCGGCGCAGGACGACGAGCGAATCGACGATCCGATCCGGGCCGGGCTCGTGATCGGCTTCGTCCAGAAGATCCAGCGCCCCGGCGTGGAGCATGTCGCGCCGCCGATCGCTGCGCTTCAGATCGAGCGCGAGGTTCTGCGCGAGGCGGAACAGATAGGCGCGCTTGCGGATGATGGGCGGATGATCGGCGACGCGCTGGATCTTGAACCACAGCGCCTGCGCCACCTCTTCCGCATCCGAACGATTGCCCAGCACACGCTCCACCCGCCGCACCAGCACGGCGCGTTCGGCAATCATCAGGCTGGAAAGAGCGGCCGCGTTGGAAGGCATGACGTGGTCGGCGGCTACCCGACATGCGACTGGTTTGCAATAGCGGGGCAGGACGGCGCACGACCGTCCCCGGCTTTGTGTTGACCGCGACGCTCGGGTTGTGGCACGGCGCATGCGCGGCGCGGGTGTAGCTCAATGGTAGAGCAGAAGCCTTCCAAGCTTACGACGGGGGTTCGATTCCCCTCACCCGCTCCAGCCGCCCACCCCCTGATCACGCACCCCGAGGCACCGTCACGCGGATGACGAGGCCGCCCGCTTCGGCGTTGCGGAAGGTCAGCTTGCCGCCGAAGCGCTGGAGGAGGCGGTGGGCCGTGGGGATGCCGAGGCCGAAGCCGCCGGTGTTGCGCGCGCGGGCGGCATCGAGGCGGAAGAAGGGATCGAGGATGCGGTCGAAGCAATCCTCGGGAATGCCCGGTCCGTCATCGGCGATCTCGACCTGCCAGCCCGAACCGTCAGCGATCAGCGCGATACGGGCTTGCTCGCCATATTGCAGGGCGTTCTCCACCAGCGGATCGAGCGCGAGCAGCAGCGGTTCGCGATAGGTGATCATTTCCGCCTGGTCGGGCGCATCGAGGGCGATACGGTCGCCATAGGGGGCGATCAGCGTCCGGATCGCGGCGACCAGGTCGACGGGCTCGGGCGTCGCCTCGATATGCTGGGCGCGCAGGAAGCGCTGGAGCGACGAGAGCATGGCCTGCATCTCGTCCGCGCTGGAGCCGACGATCTGCGCGATCTCGCCATCCGAGATGAAATCGGTCGCGATCTTCATGCGGCTGAGCGGGGTGCGCAGATCATGGCTGATCGCTTCGAAGGATCGGGCCTGGTCATCCTCCAGCAGGTGGATGCGCGCCTGCATGTCGTTGAACTGGCGGGCGATGCTGCGCAGATCGGCAGGCCCGGCCTCCTCCAGCCGCGCGCCATGGCCGTGTCCCACTGCCGCCACCGCATCCGACAGCCGCTGGAGCGGGGCGACGAGCGCGCGCAGTGCATAGAGCGCGGCGACGAGGCAGAGCAGCGTGATGAGCAAAGTCATCGCGGTGGCGCGCAGCGCGATCGGCCAGCCGGAGGACAGATCGCGCGAGCGGAAGTTGAGCCAGGCACCGTCGCCCAGATGCATCGACCCGACGAGATCGCGCCGGCCGGCGGTGCCGCGCACGGCATCCAGATGGAGCGTGCGCTGCGCCAGCGCGGGTTCCCATTCCAGGATCAGTTCGTGAATGCGCACCACTTCCGCCGCCGCGCCCATCTCGATCACCGTGGGCGCCCCGGCGGTGGCGACCTCCAGCCAGCGCGAGGACATGACGGCGGGCGTGGCATCCCGATCGAGCCCCTGCACCCGTTCGCTGACGACGAGCATCTCCGCCACGCGGCGGGAATGATCCTCCAGGATCGTCCGCCGATCGATCGCCTCGTAGAACAGCAGGCTCGCGACGAGCTGGACCAGCCCGATCGCGAGGATCAGCAGCGTCGCATAGCCGACGAGGCGCGGCGGCCTGAGCCGCGCCAGCCTGAACCGTGCCGAGCGAAGGTCGCTCATGATCAGCCGCCGCCTCTCCTGTGCTGGCGCCGGTGCCGGTCTTTCGCCGGATGCCGACGCGGCGATGCCGCTAGATGTGCAGCGTGATCCCGTAAGCCGAAAGCACGCTTTCGTGCATCATTTCCGAAAGCGTCGGGTGCGGGAAGATGGTGCCGATCAGTTCGGACTCGGTCGTTTCCAGCTGGCGGCCGATGACATAGCCCTGGATCAGCTCGGTCACTTCCGCGCCGACCATGTGCGCGCCCAGCATCTCGCCGGTCTTGGCGTCGAAGACGGTCTTCACGAAGCCCTCGGTCTCGCCCAGCGCGATCGCCTTGCCGTTGCCGATCGCGGGGAACTTGCCGACCTTGACCTCATGGCCGGCTTCCTTCGCCTTGGCCTCGGTCAGGCCGACGGAAGCGACCTGCGGTCGCGAATAGGTGCAGCCGGCGATGTTGGACTTGTCGTTCTCATGGACATGGCCGTCATACTTGCCGAGCGCCTGTGCGATCGCCTCGGCGGCGATGACGCCCTCGTGCATCGCCTTGTGCGCCAGCCACGGGCCGGCGACGATGTCGCCGATCGCCCAGACGCCGTCGACATTGGTCTTGCCGTAGCCGTCGACCAGGACATGGCCGCGCTCGGCCTTCACGCCCAGACCTTCCAGCCCGATATTCTCGGTGTTGGGGACGATGCCGATCGCGACGATCGCGTGGCTGTATTCCTCGGTCTGGGTCTTGCCGTCGGCTGTCTTGATCGTGGCGGTGACGCCCTTGGCACCCGCCTCCAGCTTCTCGACCCCGGCCTTGGTGAGGATCTTCAGGCCGCTCTTGGTGAAGGCCTTGGCGACGAAGGCGCTGATGTCGGCATCCTCGACCGGCAGGATGCGATCGAGCATCTCGACGATCGTCACCTCGGCACCCATGTCCGCGTAGAAGCTGGCGAACTCGGCACCGATCGCGCCCGATCCGATAACGAGCAGCTTGGTCGGCATCTCGGCCGGGACGAGCGCGTGGCGATAGGTCCAGATGCGCTTGCCGTCCGCCTTGGCGAAGGGCAGGTCGCGCGCGCGGGCGCCGGTGGCGACGATGATGTGCTTGGCTTCGAGATCGGTGGTCTGGTCGCCGGCCTTGACCTGCAGCCGGCCCTTGCCGGTCAGCGTGCCGATGCCTTCGTAGACCTGGATCTTGTGCTTCTTCATCAGCCCCTTGACGCCGCCATTCAGCTGATCGGCGACCTTGCGGCTGCGCTGGACGATCTTGTCGAGCTCGAAGCCGGGCTTCTCCACCGTCAGGCCGTAGGCGGCGGCGTGGGTCATGTAATGGTAGATCTCGGACGAGCGCAGCAGCGCCTTGGTGGGGATGCAGCCCCAGTTGAGGCAGATGCCGCCCAGCCGCTCCCGCTCGACGATCGCGACCTTGAGGCCGAGCTGCGAGGCACGGATCGCGGAGACATAGCCCCCCGGACCGGAACCGAGGACGATGAGGTCGAAGCTGTCAGCCATGGGTCGCTTGTCCGTTCATGGATAGAAGATGGGGATCAGGCCGCCGCGATGGAAGCGGTGGCGGGCGACGGCAGCGGCGGCGCGGGACGCGGCCGGCGCTGATCGTCCACCGCGACGAAGGTGAAGCTCGCCTGGGTCACCTTTTCATGGCTCTGTTCGCCGCGCGCGCGACGCCAGGTCTCCACATCGACCTTCATCGAGCTGCGGCCGACATGGACGAGACGGCCGAACACCGAAACCTCGTCGCCGACGAAGACCGGGCGATGAAAGGTCATCGCGTCGACCGCGATGGTGACCGCGCGGCCCCCGCTGTGGCGCGAGGCCACGGAGGCGGCGGCGAGATCCATCTGGCTCATCAGCCAGCCGCCGAAGATGTCCCCATAGGGATTGGTGTCGGAGGGCATCGCGGTCACCCGGATCGCCGGGGCCTCGTTCGGCGGACGATCGATCACGTCGCTCATCAGGCGAGCATGCCCAGCGGGTTTTCGACCAGGCGCTTGAACGCCGCCATGAAGGCCGCGCCGTCCGCGCCGTCGATCGCGCGGTGATCGAAGCTGCCGGTGGCCGACATCACGGTGGCCACGGTCAGCTCGTCGCCGACGACATAGGCCCGCTTCTCGCCCGCGCCGATCGCCAGGATCATGCCCTGCGGCGGGTTGATGATCGCCTCGAACTGCTTGATGCCGTACATGCCCATGTTCGAAAGGCTGGCGGTGCCGCCGGTGAATTCATGCGGCTGCAGCTTGCCCTCCCGCGCGCGGCCGGCGAGATCCTTGATCTCGGTGGCGATGGCCGAGAGGCTCTTGGTGTCGGCCGAGGTGACGACCGGGGTGATCAGCCCGCCGGGGATCGAGACCGCGACCGAGATGTCGGCGCGCTTGAACGAGATCAGCTGGTCGCCGCCAAACTGCACGTTGCAGGCGGGCACCTCCATCAGCGCGATCGCCTGCGCCTTGACCAGCATGTCGTTGACCGACAGCTTCACGCCGCGCGCGTCGAGCCCCTTGTTGAGCTCGCCACGCAGCTTGAGCAGCGCATCGAGGTTGATGTCGACGGTAAGATAGATGTGCGGAACGGTCTGCTTCGATTCGGTGAGCCGGCGCGCGATCGTCTTGCGCATGTTCGACAGCTTCGACGTCTCGTGCGGGATATCGCCGGGGGCCGGTGCCGCCGCCTTGGGCGCGGGAGCAGCCGCAGCAGGGGCTGCCTCTGCGTTGGCGGCCGGGGCGGCCGCAGGAGCGGACTTGGCGCCTTCGACGTCGGCCTTGACGATGCGGCCGTTGGGGCCGCTGCCGGTCACGCCGGCCAGGTCGACGCCCTTGGCGGCGGCGATGCGCTTGGCGAGCGGGCTAGCCTTGATGCGGTCGGCCGAAGCCGAGGACGGAACCGGATCGGCCTTCGGCGCGGCCGCGGTGGCGGGCTTCGCGGCGGGCGTGTCCGCCTTGGGCGCGGGGGCCTCGGCCTTGGGGGCTTCCTTGGGCGCTTCGGCCTTGGGGGCCGCGTCGGCGGGCTCGTCCTCACCGGTGATCAGCGCGATCACGGTGCCGACCTTCACGCCGTCGGTCCCTTCGGCGATCACGATCTTGCTGATGACGCCCTCGTCGACGGCCTCGAACTCCATCGTGGCCTTGTCGGTCTCGATCTCGGCCAGGAGGTCGCCGGACGCGACGGTGTCGCCTTCCTTGACGAGCCACTTCGCCAGCGTTCCCTCCTCCATCGTCGGGGAAAGCGCGGGCATCTTGAGTTCGATCGGCATGGTGGGGCGGACCTTCCGGCTGGGTTCGATTTGATCCCCCCTTCGCAACAGAATAGCCGGCTGGTCAAGGCTGCGGCTTGCGCTGGCCACGGCAAAGGCGCAGCCTTTGCGACGGGGGGACTGGTTTTCCGTGATGCGTATCTACCTGGTTGTGATCGACGAAAGCGATGAGGCGCGGGTCGCGCTGCGCTTTGCCGCGCGCCGTGCCGCCAAGACCGGCGGCGGCGTCGAAATCCTCGCGCTGGTGCCGCCGCAGGAGTTCGTCACCTGGGGCGGCGTGCAGGCCGCGATGGAGGAAGAAGCCCGCGAAAAGGCCGAGGCGCTGGTCGTCACCGCCGCCGGCGCGCTGATGGAGGATGCCGGCATCCGCCCGTCGATCACCGTGCGCCAGGGCGATCCGGTGGCGGTGGTCAAGGCGGTGCTGGCCGAGCAGCCGGGCGTCGCGGCGCTGGTGCTGGGCGCGGCGGCATCGGGAACGCCCGGCCCGCTGGTCGCGCATTTCGCCAACGAGGCGGGGCAGATGCCCTGCCCGGTGATGATCGTGCCGGGATCGCTGACCGACGAAGCGCTGGACCAGCTGAGCTGATCGCCGCCGGCCGCCAGCGCTGATATCGCCAGATGCGCTTTACCGTAACACGCCGCAGGTTGCTGACCGCGCTGGCCGGGCTGGGTGTCGCGACGGCCGGCGCGGCGGCGTGGGTGGTGGCGCGAAAGCCCCTGCCCTCGACGCTGTCCGGCGCGGATTTCACGCGCGGGCATCGGCTGCGCGGGCGGCCCCGTTTCCCCGAGCCGGCACGCGAGGAGCGCACCGGGATCGTCATCATCGGCGGGGGCGTGGCCGGCCTGGCGGCGGGATGGACGCTGGCGGAAGCCGGGTTCGACGACTTCCGCCTGCTGGAGCTGGAGGACCAGGTCGGCGGCAATGCGCGATCGGGCCGGAACGCGGTGTCGGCCTATCCGCTGGGCGCGCATTACCTACCCGTCGCCAATCACGAGGCGACCGCGCTGCGCTACATGCTCACCCGCCTCGGCATGATCATCGGCGAGAAGGACGGCGCACCCGTCTACGATCCCTATCAGCTCTGCGCCGATCTGGAGGAGCGGCTGTTCCATCAGGGGCGCTGGCAGGAGGGGCTGATCCCGCGCCGGGGGCTGAGCGACCGGGACAAGGCCGATCTGGCGCGCTTCGCGGCGATGATGGCGGCCTTTTCGGCACGGAACGGAGCCGATGGGAAGCCCGCCTTCGCGATCCCGATCCGGCTGTCCTCGCAGGATCCCGATCTGCTCGCGCTCGACGCGATCGGCTTCGGGCAGTGGATCGACGAGCAGCGCTTCACCTCGCCGGTGCTGCGCGCGCATCTGCGCTATGCAACGCGTGACGATTACGGGTGCGAGCCCGCGGACGTCTCGGCCTGGGCGGGGATCCATTATTTCGCGGGCCGGCGCGGCTGGGCGGCGGACGGGGCCGGCGACAACCAACTGACCTGGCCGGAGGGCAATGGCCGGCTGGCCCGCCTGATGGCGGATCGCTTCCGCGACCGGATCATGGCCGGTCGCATCACGCACCGGATCGCGATCGAGGGCGACGGCGTGGTCGTCGACAGCCTCGATACGGCGACCGACAGCGGCATCCGCACCCGCGCGCGCGCCGCCATCATCGCGACACCGCATTTCATCGCCGCGCGGATCGCGCCGGAGGCCGCCCCCGATGCCACCGGCTTCGGCTATGCCCCCTGGGTGGTCGCCAACGTCACCGTCGATCGCCTGCCCGCCGGGCGCGGCGAACCCGTCGCCTGGGACAATGTGTCGGCGACCAGCGAGTCGCTGGGCTATGTCGTCGCCACGCATCAGGACCGGTCGCGCGGCGGCCCGAGCGTGCTCACCTGGTACATGCCGCTTTCGACGATGCCGCCGGCCGACGCCCGCCGCCTGATGCTCGCCCGGCCGGTGGAGGAATGGTCGCGCATCGTGGAGGCGGACCTGCTGGCGATGAACCCCGAGTTGGAGGGGGCGATCCGGCGGATCGACGTCTGGCGCTGGGGCCATGCGATGGCGCGGCCGGTGCCGGGCTTCATCTGGGGCACCGCGCGCCACGCGGCCGATGCGGCCCGCCCGCCGCTGTTCCTGGCCCATTCGGACCTGACCGGCATCTCGATCTTCGAAGAGGCGCATTATCACGGGGTGACGGCGGCGGAAGGGGCGATGCGGCATATGGGCCATCGCCATGCTTCGGTGCTATGAGCGGCGCGATGACAGCCCCGCCCCTGCCCCCAGCCCTGACCCAAGTCCTCCCCTATGACGGCCAGCATCTGCTGGCCGATCTGCACGGTTGCCCGGTGCTGGACGATATAGCGCTGATCGAGGTGGCGCTGCGCGAGGCGGCGGCCGCCGCCGGCGCGACGATCATCGACCTGCGCCTCCACGGCTTCGGGCCGGGGATGGGCGTGACCGGCGTTGCGCTGCTGGCGGAATCGCACATCTCGATCCACAGCTGGCCGGAGCATGGCTATGCCGCGCTCGATTTCTTCCTGTGCGGGCGCGCGCATGATCTCGACGCGGCGCTGGGCGCGGTCGTCGAGCGGCTGCGGCCCGAGCGCGTCGAGAGCCATCGCGTGGCGCGCGGATACGGGGCTGGCCTGAAACCCTAACGAATGATAGCGTCGACCCGATAGAAGCGCCCGGACCAATCCGGGCCGACAAGATCGGGGAGAGGCATGGCAGGGAAGATCGTCGTCACAGGTGCGTCCGGAGGCTTCGGCCGCGCCGCCATCGAGCTGCTGCTCGGCAAGGTCGACGCCGGGCAAATCATCGGCACGACGCGCAAGCCGGAGGGGCTTTCGGCGCTGGCCGAACGCGGCGTCGATATCCGCGCCGCCAATTTCGACCGGCCCGAGACCCTGGCGCAGGCCTTTGCCGGCGCGAAATCGATGCTGCTGATCTCCACCGCGCGCGTCGGCAGCCGGGTGGGCCAGCATCGCAACGCGATCGAGGCAGCGAAGGCGGCGGGCGTCGAGCATATCGTCTACACCTCGATCCTGAGCGCCGAGGTGCCCGACAACCCCGCGATCGTCGCCTTCGACCATCGCGACACCGAGGCCGACATCCGCGCATCGGGGCTGGACTGGACCTTCCTGCGCGACAGCCAGTATTCCGAGGCGGTGGCGCAGGCGATGGCGCCGGCGGCGCTCGCCACCGGCCGCTGGCAGAGCGCATCGGGCGAGGGGCGCGTCAGCCTGGTCTCGCGCGACGATTGCGTGGCATCCGCCGTGGGCGCGCTGATCGATCCGGCGGCGCGCAACCGCGCCTTCCGGTTGACCGGTCCGGATGCGATGACGCTGCGCGCGGCGATCGCGATGGTGGCCGAGGTGGCGGGCCGGCCGATCGAATTCCACGACACCGACGATGCCGGCATGTTCGCCGCCTTCGACGCGCTGGGCGTGCCGCGCCACGCATCCGATATCGTGCCCGAGGGACCGATCCCCTGGTCGAGCGACGACATGGTCACCTTCGACCAGGCGATCCGCGAAGGGATGTTCGATCACGTCACCGACGATGTCGAGGAACTGTCCGGCCGCAAGCCGCGCACGCTCCGCTCCGTCCTCGAACAGCACAAGGGAAGCTGGCCGCTATGAATCCGTTTTCGACGATGACCGAACCGAAGCTGGAATTCGCGATGGAGGTGCGGCTGCGCTTCACCCGCGTCCAGACGATCCCCGACGTGCCGCTGGGCGGGATGCGCAGCGCCGTCTATGTCGATTCAGGCGAGTTCGAGGGGCCGAAGCTGCGCGGTAAGGCGGTGCCGAATTCGGGCGGCGATTACGCCCAGTTCCGCCCCGACGACGTCGCGGCGTTCGATGCGCGCTACATGCTGGAGGAGGACGACGGGACGCTGATCCTGCTCAACAACCGCGGCTTTCTGTGGGGACGGCATGACGACACGATGGCGAAGCTGCGCGACTGGGCCTTCGCCGGGGGCGAGCCGGTGCCGCATGCCGATTACTATCTGCGCGCCTTCCCTACCTTCGAGGTGAGCCGGGGCAAGCATGACTGGCTGACCAAGCACGTCTTCATCGGAATCGGGGAGCGGATGCCCGACGGCAACCGAGTGCGGTATTACGCGCTGCTGTAACCTGAAGACAGCGATGCAAGCCCCCGGATTCGCGATGAAATGCGGATCGCAAGATCGCTTGCGACCAGCCGAGGGCCGTTAACCCCCTTTCGTAGTTAACGGCCCTTTCATAATTGCAGGCGCATCTGCATAGTCTGTCACGGGGCCAATGTGGCAGGGGACAGGACGCCGGTGACTGCGCAATTTCGTTTTCCGCGCTTCTTCGTGACGACGCCCGCGCCGTGCCCGTATCTGGCGGGCCGGACGGAGCGCAAGGTCTTCACCGAGCTTTCCGGCGAGAACGCGTCGGAGATGAACGACGCTTTGGGCCGGATCGGTTTCCGCCGCAGCCAGGGTGTCGCCTATCGTCCCAGCTGCGCCGATTGTTCGGCCTGCGTGTCGGTGCGCGTGGTCGCCAACGAATTCAAGCCCAACGCCACGCAGCGCAAGACCCTGCGCCGCAACGCCGATCTGGAAATCACCGCCTGCAAGCCGTGGACGACCGAGGAGCAGTTCGCGCTGCTGCGCCGCTATCTCGCCGCGCGCCACCCCGGCGGCGGCATGGCGGACATGGACGAGGTCGATTTCGCCGACATGGTGGAACAGACCCCGGTCAACAGCTGGGTCATCGAATATCGCGAGCCTTCGGTCGGCGGCCGGCCGGGCCGGCTGATCGGCGCCTGCCTGACCGACCAGCAGGGCGACGGCCTGTCGATGATCTACAGCTTCTTCGAGCCGGACCATGCCGATCGGCCAGGGCTGGGCACGTTCATCATCATGGACCACATCCTGCGCTCGGCGCGGGCCGGCCTGCCCTATGTCTATCTGGGATACTGGGTGAAGGGATCGGCGCGGATGCAGTACAAGGTCCGCTATCAGCCGATCGAACGGCTAGGCCCGAGCGGCTGGGCGCGATTCGAACCGAATTCCGCCGAAGTGGAGACGGGACCGCTGCCGATGCCGCTCCCGCTGCCCTCCAAGGAGCCGATCTTCGGCTGAGCCGGAGAATTGTTAGCAAGATAAGCGACGACGACTGCCGCGATCGCGACGAAGCGAGCGCGCGCGCCGGTCAAATCGGCAAAAAAACCGCCATAGTTCAATCGGGTCGCAGACACTGACTTTCGATCGAACGGAGCAGCACTGTGGCAGGCATTTTCAGAATCACGGCAGGCGCGGACTATAATCCGTGGTCCTATTACGACCTGGGCTATTACAACGGAACGCTGGTCAGCTCCGGCATCGGTGTCAACGACGACTTCGGCCTCGGCACGCAGTTTTCGCCGATGGGCTTTTCCAGAACGGGTTCAGGCGCGATCGCCTTTCTCTTCTATTCCGGCAGCGGGAACCTCGACGCAACCAGCGGTGGGCTGTATCTCGACGCTTCGGACTTGAAGGGGAACGTCGACTTCCAGGCCGGCGACTTCGCCGATGTGCTGATCGGCGGGGCAGGCAATGATTCGCTGGTCGGCGGGGCCGGCAACGACAGCCTCGACGGGCGCGGCGGCAGCAACCTGCTCGACGGCGGGCTGGGCATAGACACCGCGCGGTTCGACGGCGCGGGTTACGTCATCGCCGATCTTTCGCGCGGTTACGCGCTGCAATGGAATGGCGACCGCTTCGCGATCTCGACGACGGTTCGCATCGAGAACCTGATCGGATCGGCCGAAGCGGACACGCTGACCGGCCATGGCGCGGCGAACGTGATCGACGGCGGGGCCGGCGACGACCGGATCGATGGCGGCGCGGGCGACGACACCCTGATCGGCGGGCTCGGCAACGACCTCCTGATAGGCGGTGCGGGGATCGATACCGTCAGCTATGTCAATGCCACTGGCGGCATCAGCTTGCGGCTGGATACGACGGCGGCGCAGAACACCGTGAATGCGGGCTTCGACACGCTTTCCGGCATCGAGAACATCACCGGATCGGCCTTTGGCGACAGCTTCAGGGGCAATGACGGGAACAACGTGATCGCCGGGGGCGACGGGAATGACGCGATGCAGGGTGGGCTGGGCGACGACAGCCTGATCGGCGGCCTCGGCACCGATACCGCCGTCTATTCCAGCGCGACCGCCGCCGTGATCGTCAATCTCGGCCTCACCGTCTTCCAGAACACCGGCGGCGCGGGTCGCGATCGGCTGGTGTCGATCGAGAATCTGATCGGTTCTGCCAAGAACGACACGCTGACCGGCAGCGGCGGCATCAACGAGCTTGATGGTGGATCGGGCAATGACCTGCTGTACGGCATGGGCGGCAACGACGAGCTGATCGGCGGTCTAGGCATCGACAAGCTGTATGGTGGCGACAACAACGACGTGCTGCGCGGCGGCGACGGCAACGACCAGCTGGCCGGCGATGACGGCAATGACCAGCTCTTTGGCGACGTCGGCGACGACATCCTGCACGGCTTCGACGGCAACGACACCATTATCGGCGGGATCGGCAACGATACGATCTATGGCGATGCGGGCAAGGATAGCATGACCGGCGGCACGGGCGCGGACCGGTTCCGCCTGCTGCGGACGTCCGACAGCGGATACGCGGTTTCCCAGCGCGACGAGATCCTCGATTTCAGCCGGGCGCAGGGCGACAAGATCGACCTTTCGGCGATCGACGCGAAACCCGGTGGCGCGAACGATGCCTTCACCTTCGTGGCGAGCTTCACCGGGGCGGCGGGCCAGCTGCGCGTGGTCGCATCGGGCGCGGACTGGCTGGTATCAGGGGATATCGACGGCAACCGGACGCCCGACTTCGGCATCCTGGTCAGCAGCCCGATCGCGCTGGCGGCGTCTGACTTCATCCTGTGAGATGCAGGCGGCGGATCGGATAGCCCGCTCCGCCGCCCACACCGATCATCCCATCTGATCGAGCATGTGATCGGCGGTGCTGACGCGAAATTCGCCGGGGGCCTCGACATTGAGCTGTTCGACGACGCCGTCGTTGACCAGCATCGAGAAACGCTGGCCGCGCGTGCCCATGCCGAATTTCGACCCGTCCATCGACAGGCCGATGGCGCGCACGAAATCGCCATTGCCGTCGGCGAGCATCTTGACCTTGCCGTCGGCACCCGCGCCCTTGCCCCAGGCCTTCATCACGAAGGCGTCGTTGACGGCGGTGCAGGCGACCTCGTCAACGCCCTTGGCCTTCAGGTCGTCGGCCTTGTCGATGAAACCGGGCAGGTGCTTGGCCGAGCAGGTCGGCGTGAAGGCACCGGGCACCGAGAAGAGCGCGATCCTGCGCCCCTTGAAGAAGCTGTCGAAATCGACCTGTTCCGGCCCGTTGCCATCGATGGTGGCGAAGCTGGACTGCGGCAGCGCATCGCCGACCTTGATTGTCATCTGGTGATCCCTCCGGGTTCGTTATCGATCGCTGCCTGATAGCCTCGACGGCGTTATGCGCAAATCACGCAATTTCCTCCCGCCTTAAGCGGCTGTTGACCTTGTGGCCCTAGTCACGGGTGACGGTGCGCGGATTGTCCGCCGCACGCAAGGGGGATGCGATGCGCGGGCTGCGGGGACGAAGCACGATCGAAGCCGAAGTCAGTTCACCACGGTCGCTTTCGGGCATCATATCGCTCGCGGGGCTGACGATGGGCGAGGATTCGGTGGCGCAATCCGCCGCCGGCGACCAGTTGCGCAGTTTCGCCCGCTTGCTGCCCGGCCTGATGCTGGCCCATGCGCTGCTGGCGATGCCACTGCTCGCCTTCGCGGGGGCCGGACGCGACTTCGCGGCCAGCGGGCTGATCGGCGCGGCGTTGGTGATCGACATGGCCATATGGTGGGCCGCCCGCCATGGTACGAAGAAGCCCGATTCCTCTTCCAGCGGCGTGGTCCGCATCATCGCGGCGACCAGTTTCATCAGCGGTGCGCTGTGGACCATGATCGCGGTCTGGGCGCTCGACCGGGTCACGATGGCTCCGGCCGCGCTGATCGCGGCGCTGGTGATGGCAAGCCTGGTCGCGGCGTTGATCTATGCGCTGCTGCCCGCCGCGCTGTTCGCCCATATCTCGTCCGCCGCCATCGCGGTGATAGCGTTGCACCTCGATCCGCTGCTCGCCGTGACGGTCATCGCCGGCCTGTTCGCGACCACCTTCTGCGCGCTGGTGACCGCTCGCGACTGGCGCGAGAGCATCCGGGGGCAGGGCCGGGTCGACATGATGGCGCGGCAGGCGCGCGACCTGCTCGCCGACTTCGAACGAAGCGGCAAGGGCTGGTTCTGGGAAACCGACGCATCGGGGCGGATCACCTATGTTTCCGCCAGCATCGCCCAGCTGGCGAGTGCCGGCGGCGACCCCATCGGCCGCGCGATCACCGGCGTGTTCGAGACCGACGAGGAGCGGATCAGCGTCGCCGGAAAGGCTCCGGGCGAACGCTCCATCGGTTTCCACCTTTCCGCGCAGATGGCATTCGACGATATCGTCGTCCGCCCGGCCCGATCGACCGAGGACCGCTGGTGGTCGATCTCCGGCCGGCCGGTGCGCGACAGTCATGGCCGCTTCCTGGGCTTTCGCGGCAACGGCACCGACCTGACCGAGATGCGCCGTTCCGAGGCCGAAGTGGCGAAGCTGGCGCGATCGGACTCGCTGACCGGCCTGCCCAACCGCATGGTGATGAAGCAGACTCTGGAGGCGGCGGTGCGCGACGCGCTGCTCCACCGTCGCCCCTGCGCGCTGTTCCTGCTCGACCTCGACCGGTTCAAGGTCGTCAACGACACGCTGGGCCATCCGGTGGGCGACGCGCTGCTGCGCCAGGTGGCCGAGCGGCTGGCGGGGGTCGTCGGCAAGGCGGGTCGTGTCGGCCGGCTGGGCGGCGACGAGTTCATGGTCGTCGTGCCGCATTTCCTCGACCGCAATTACCTCGCGCATCTGGCCGATTCGATCATCGCACGGGTTTCGATGCCCTATGTGATCGAGGGATCGCAGCTTTCGATCGGGACGTCGCTGGGCATCGCCCTGTGCCCGGACGACGGTACCAGCGCCGACGCGATCACACGCAATGCCGATCTGGCGCTCTACGCGGCCAAGGCGGGCGGCAAGGGCATATCCTGTTTCTACGAGAGCAAGATGCACGCCGAGGCGGAGGACCGCCGGCTGATCGAGATCGACCTGCGCAACGCGCTGGGCGAGGACGGGCTGCACCTGGCGTTCCAGCCGCTGGTCAACGCCGCGAGCGAGGGCGTCGTCGGCTTCGAGGCGCTGTGCCGCTGGCGGCATCCGGTGCGCGGCATGGTCTCCCCCGCCGACTTCATCCCGATCGCCGAGGAGATCGGCCTGATCCCCCGAATCGGCGAATGGGTGATCCGCACCGCCTGCGCCGAAGCGGCGAAGTGGCCGCCGCATGTGCGGGTGGCGGTCAACATCTCCCCGTTGCAGTTCGCCAATCCCGCGCTGCCGGCGATCATCACCAGCGCACTGGCCGAGGCGCAGCTTGCACCGCAGCGGCTGGAGCTGGAGATCACCGAGGGCGTCTTCATGCAGGACGACGCCGAGACGACCGAGATGTTCGCGCGGCTCAAGCGGATCGGCGTGCGCTTCGCGCTTGACGATTTCGGCACCGGCTATTCGAGCCTCGGCTATCTGCAGCAGGCGCCGTTCGACAAGATCAAGATCGACCAGAGCTTCGTGCGCGGCGCGGTGCTGGAAGGATCGCGCAACGCCGCGATCATCCGCGCGATCGTGACGCTCGCCGAGAGCCTGGGGATGGAGACGGTCGCCGAAGGCGTCGAGACGCATGACGACCTGGCGCTGATCCGGTCGCTCGGCTGTTCGACGGTGCAGGGCTACATCTTCGGCAAGCCGATGGGGCCGGAAGAGGCGCTGGCGCATGTCACCGGCGGATCGACGATGATGCCGGTCGGCTTCCCCAAGCAGCGCGCGACGCGGATCGCGGTGCTGCGCAAGGCGACGCTGATGATCGACGGCCGGAAATGCCCCGCCCGGCTGCGCAACATCTCCGAATATGGCGCGATGATCGAGGTGGACAACGCGGTGCCGGACGATGCGCGGATCGAGCTGGTGCTGGCCGATGGCGAGCGCCTTGCCGCCCGGGTCCGCTGGTACCACGAGGGCCGGCTGGGGATGCGATTCGACCGGGCGTTCAACCTGGACAAGATCCGGATCGGCAACGGGACGCTCGCCGCCTGAGCGGCGGGTGGACCCGACTACCACTCTCTTCGTTGGTTGCGTGAGGCGACGCGCGAATTCCGTCCAGTTTCCGGCCGTTTCGTGCTGCAGCGCCGCAACGAACTGCGCTTGCCAAGCGCACGGGACAGGATATCCTGCCTGTAACTATAAGGAGAGTTGGCGTGACCGAACTGAGCCATCTGGAAAATCGGGCGGGAGACGAGAGCCTGGTGATCCTGCAGAGCCTGCTGTGTATCCTGCGTGAGAAGAACCTGCTGAACCGGGCCGATATCGAGGAGCTGTGCGAGCGCGTGGCCCTGCGCGCGACGCAGGCGGAACGCGATCCCCTGCCCTGCTGCGCCGAGGCGACCCGCACGGCAGCGGGCGAGATGGGACGGATCGGCACCTATATCGGCCAACGTTACGGCGGCAAGCACCGGCCCCGCGCCTGAACCGCGACGGGCAGTGACGCACCGGCGGCGGATCAGTCGCCGCCGGCTATCGCTATCCCGCCCTTGACGACCAGCCGGACGCGGCGCGTGGCGGCTATGTCGCGCGTCGGATCGCCTTCCAGCGCGACGAGATCGGCCAGGAGGCCGGGTTTGACGCTGCCGCGATCGGGCAGGTTGAAGGCACCGGCATTGCCCGACGTCGCCGCGATCAACGCCCGCGATGCGGGCATGCCGGCCGCGACCATCAATTCGATCTCCCGCGCGTTCGTGCCATGCGCGAAAACCCCGACATCGCCGCCGACGCAGATCCGGACGCCCGATTTCAAGGCGAGCGCGAAGGACCGCCGGCTGGCGGCGACCCGCGCGGGGGCGGGCTCCGCACCCTTCCAACCGGCGTAGCGCGCGCTGGCGTCCGAGGCGGCAAGCGTCGGGCACAGGGTCATGTTCCGGGCACGCATCGCGGCGAAGATCTCGGCGGTGCCGCCATAGCCATGCTCGATGGTGTCTGCGCCGGCCTCGATCGTGCGGCGCATCCCCTCCGCCGTCGTAGCGTGGACGGCGACCGGGCGACCGGCATCATGCGCGGCCTCTACGGCGGCGCGCAGTTCGGCGAGCGAGAAAGTCGGCCGGCTGTCCTCCCCGGCCTGCCAGCGGTAATCGGCGTAGAGCTTCACGACATCGGCCCCCGCCGCGATCTGGCTGCGCGCGGCGGCGACCACCTC
>Ga0160461_1000579_pt1 | contig 23151 bp, 26 predicted proteins | sample HID1975I_E6MG_FD_108266 | JGI IMG/M metagenome (GOLD analysis project Ga0160461, IMG submission 108266) | Enriched soil microbial communities from UW Madison campus, WI, USA - HID1975I_E6 MG | ecosystem: Environmental > Terrestrial > Soil > Unclassified | place: USA: Madison, Wisconsin...
CCTGGCGATCGTGGTGGTGGTGGGGCTGTGGCTGGCCTGGCGCACGCCCGCCGAGCAGTTGCAGGGCATGGCCGACGCCGACACGATCAACGTGGCGGCCAAGATCACCGCACGCCTGGCCGAGCTGAAGGTGCATGAGGGCGACCGGGTCGCCGCCGGGCAGGTGCTGTTCGTGCTGGACAGCCCCGAAGTCGCCGCCAAGGAAGAGCAGGCCCACGGGGCGCTGGAGGCCGCGCGTGCGGTGGCCGACAAGGCCGACGAAGGGGCCCGCAGTGAAGACATCCGCGCCGCGCAGGCCAACTGGAAGCGCGCCGAGGCCGGGGCGACGCTGGCCGATGCCACCTACCAGCGCGTGCAGAACCTGTTCAACGAAGGCGTGATGAGCCGGCAGAAGCGCGACGAGGCCCTGGCCCAGGCGCGCAGTTCGCGCGAGCTGTCCAATGCCGCCCGCGCACAGTACGACCAGGCACTGGCCGGCGCCCGCGACCAGGACAAGCGCGCCGCGCAAGGCCAGGTCCGGCAGGCCCAGGGCGCGGTGGCCGAAGTGGATGCCGCGCGCGACGAAGTCCGCGGGCGCGCCCCGCTCGCGGGCGAGATCAACAAACGCATGGCCGATATCGGCGAACTGGTCCCGGCCGGCTACCCGGTGTTCACCCTGGTGGACATCAACCGCATGTGGGTCTCGGTGAACCTGCGCGAATCGCAGATGCGCGGGCTGAAGGTTGGCAGCCGCCTGCGCGGCAGCGTTCCCGCGCTGGGCCGCGACGCCGAGTTCGAGGTGTACTTCATCAACCCCGCCGGCGACTACGCCACCTGGCGCAGCACCCGTCAGTCCTCCGGCTACGACGTGCGCAGCTTCGAGATCCGCCTGCGCCCCACTGCGCGCGTGGACGGCTTCCGTCCGGGGATGAGCGTGCTGTTCGCGTGGCCGCAGGGATGAACGCAGCGGCACGGGCCGGCTTCGCCGCCTCGTTCCGGCGCGAGCTGCAGCACCTGCGCCACGATCGTGCCGATGGCCTGCTGGTGACGCTGTTGCCGCTGCTGATGCTGGCGGTGATGGCCTGGCTGTTCGCCGCCTCGGTGATGCGCGACATCCCCATCGCCATCGTCGACCTCGACCGCAGCGCGCAGAGCCGCCTGCTGGCACGCATGCTCGATGCCAGCCCGGGGCTGCGCGTGGCCAGCCAGCCGGCCAGCCTGGACCAGGCGCAATCGCAGCTGCGCCAACTGGAGGTGTTCGCCGTGGTGCTGATACCGCGCGATGCCACCCGCCAGGCGCTGCGCGGCAGCCAGGGCACGGTGTTCGCGTACTACAACGCCACCTACCTCACCACCGGGCAATCGGCGGTCCGCGATATCGTCGAGGCCGCCGGGGCCTGGAACGCGCGCCTGCTCGCCGGGCAGATCGGCAAGCAGGTGGGCCCGGCCAAATTGCGCGCGCCCCCGATCGCGGTGCAATCGGACATCCTGCACAACCCGGCACGCAGCTACGAACTGTTCCTGCTGCCGCTGGTGTTCCCCGCCGTGCTGTCGCTCGGCCTTGCGCTGGCGGTGGCCGCCAGCCTCGGCCGCGAAGTCCGCGACGGGCGCCTGCGCGACTGGCTGGGCCAGTCGCCGTGGGCGGCGATCGCCGGCAAGCTCACCCCGTATGTCGGCCTGTTCTCACTGTATGGCGCGCTCGGCGTGCTGTACCTGGCGCTGCTGCGTGGCGATGGCGTGGCCGGCAGCCTGGCGCTGCTGATGCTCGGCCAGCCGCTGTTCTATCTCGCCTGCGCGGCGGTGGCGCTGCTGTTTGTCGGGCTCACCCGCGACATGGGCACCGCGCTGTCGGCGATCGGCCTGAGCATCGGCACCGCGCTGGCCTTCTCCGGCGCCACCTTCCCGGTAGTCGATGCCCCGCTGTTCACCCGGGTCTGGAACCTGCTGCTGCCGCTCACCGCCTACGTCAAACTGCAGACCCAGCAGCAGTTCATCGGCGCGCCGTGGAGCGTGTCGCTATGGCCGCTGGCCACCCTGCTGCTGATGGTGGCGGTGGCCGGAGGCATCGGTGGCTGGCGGCTGATCGCCGCCTCGCGCACCGTGCCGGCCACGCACGACGGAGCCAGCGCATGAACCGCTTCGTCAGCAGCCTGCGCCAGACCCTGCGCGCGGTGCTCACGGACCGCTACGCGCGGGTGCTGATGATCGGCGCGGTGGTGCTGTACTCGTTCTTCTATCCCGCCGCCTACCGTCACCAGGTCGCGAGCAACCTGCCCATCCTGGTGGTGGACCACGACCAGAGCAGCACCAGCCGCGAACTGCTGCGCCGCGTGGATGCGCTGCGCACGGTACGCATCGTCGGCCAGCCACGCAGCATCGACCAGGCCCGGCACGCGCTCGAACGGGGCGACGCCGAGGGCATCCTGCTGATACCCCCCAACCTCGAGCGCGACATCCTGCGCGGCAGCGCCGGCCACCTGGTGTTGATGGGCAACGGCGCCTACCTGGGCCGCGCCAGCTGGGTGCTGGGAGGCGTGGCCGAGGCTTTGACCGCGTTCGCGCGCGAGGCCGCCGTGGGCCAGGCCGCCTTCATGGGGGCGCCGCAACCCGCGCCAATCACCCTGGTGCAACGGCCACTGTTCAACACCCAGGAAGGCTACGGCAGTGCCATCGTGCCCGGCGTGGCCGAACTGATCGTGCACCAGACGCTGCTGATGGGCATCGGCGTGCTGCTCGGCGCGCGCCGGCTGGCACTGGGCCGACGGCTGCAATTCGACCTGCCCACGCTCGCCGGGATGGCCGTGGGCTTCAGCCTCGTCGGCCTGCTTGGCCTGCTCTACTACGCCGGCTTCACCGCCTGGGTGCAGGACTATCCGCGCGGTGGCAACCCGCTGGGCCAAGTGCTTGGCGGCACCTTGTTCATCGCCGCCACGGTCGCCTTCGGCATGTTCATCGGCAGCTACTTCGCCACCCGCGAACGCGCCTTCCAGGTGGTCATCGCCTGCTCGATCCCGCTGTTCTTCCTGGCCAACCTGTCCTGGCCGGCGGTCACCTCGCCGCCGGCGCTGGTCGCACTGGCGCACCTGCTGCCCACTACGGCGGGCATCAACCTGATGGTGCGGCTGAACCAGATGGACGCCAGTCTCTGGGAGGTCCGCCACGACCTGTGGACGCTGGCCGGGCTGCTGGTGCTGTACGGCGCGCTGGCGATCTGGCGGCTGGGCACGCGCACGCGCTGAACCTGCTCAGTGCGCGGCATCCGGTGCGTACCAGAACGGGATGCGGTAACGGCGCTGGCGATCGGTCCCGCGCTCGGGCCCGGACGCGTTCCAGACCAGGCGCAGGTCATGCCGCCCCGGCGCCAGCGCCGACAGCGGCAGGTAGCCGACCAGCCCGCGCATTTCCAGGTCGCGGCGCTCCATCGCGACGAAGCCATCCAGCGTCACCGGGCTGCCGTCCAGGGTGACGGTCCAGAAGCGCGCCAGGCACTGCACCGCCGCGGCCTCGGCAGCCGGACCCCGCAAGCGGTTGCGGCCCTCCGGCAACGCGGCGCAGTGCTGCCGTGCCAGCGCGTTGTCGCGTTGCGGCTGGTGCGGGATGAACACCCGCAGCAGGGTGCCCTCCACCACGTCGCTGGGGATCATCGGGTAGCGCAGCAGGCGGTCGTGCTCGACCCGCAGCGACTCGTAGTGCGCACTGAGCATGCCCTCTTCGACGGCATCCTCGGTGACCACGGCGTAGCGGTTGAACAGTGAGAACTCCATCGAACTGATCGCCTGCACGCCGCCGATGGTCATCGCCACCATCACCGCCACGAAGTACGCCACCATGAAATTGCGCGCGTAGCGATTGCTCTGCAGGGTCAACTGCACCGGCAGCAGCAGGCGCATCGGAACCAGCCACTGGTTGATCGCCAGCACGCCCCGCATCGTCCGCTCGATGCGCGCGCTCGCGACGCCCCGCGCCTTGCGCGACGCGATCCACTTCTCGAGCGACAACGGCACCAGATTGAGCAGGATGAACAGACCGAAGAACGACCCGACGATCAGCAGGGCGATGCGATCGGTATTGCCGAACAGCGCGCCCACCGCACCGGCAACGGCCAGCAGCACCACCGAGCCGGCGCCGATCAGCACCATGGTCAAGGCAAACAGCAGCGTTGCGGCAAACAGGGTGGAGGCGGCCTTGTCGGCATTGGCGATGGACTGTTCGAGCGTACCCACCCGCGACTGGTAGAAGCCACGCGACACCGGGCCCAGCAGCGGGATGCGATCCCAGCGGATACCTTCGGGAAAGTGGATCTTCAGGCCGACCAGCCCCACCCAGTAGCCGCGGATGGCGAGGTGGGCGATCAGCGCGACGGCGACGACGTAACAGAGGCCGACGCTGGTGCTGAAGCCAAACCAGAGCGCATACGCGTAGACGCCTTCGGTGTGCACGGTACTGGTCGCCCAGGCCTCGAAGATGCGCCCGGGCACGGCCAGCAGCGCAAAAGCGAGCAGGCCGGAGATGAACAACTCCAGTTCATCGGTGCGTTCGCGCAACCGCGCGAAGCGTCCCGCATGGTCCGGCTCCGGTGGCGGAAGGCCGGGGGTGCTGCCAGGCTCAAGCGCTTCGCTCACGGGCAGGTCGTCCTTGGGTGTCGGCGGAGTATACGGCCGTCCGCGCGACTTCCCAGCCCCCACTTACGACGACGCCGGCCCTGGGGCCGGCGTCGAGGCAAACTCGGCGATGTCCGCCAGGATCAGCGGTACTGGCGCTCGCAACGGCGCTCGACCACGCGGTCGCCGTTGTTCTGCTGGCTGCGGCCCTGGATATTGCGACCTGCCGCACCGCCGGCCACTGCACCAGCCACCGTGGCCAGCTTCTTGCCGTTGCCGCCGCCCACCTGGTTACCAAGCAGGCCACCGACGACCGCACCAGTGGCGGTACCGGCGATACGGTTGGGATCCCTGCTGTTGCGCTGCACTTCCACGTTCTTGCACACCACCTTGCTGCCGTCATTGAAACGGCGGCCTTCGTCCTTCGGACCGTAGGTCTGGGCGGCGGCGCCGAACGATGCGGCGACCAGCGCGCCCATGCACAACATGCGTTGGATATTCTTCACGGTCTTCTCCTTACTCGCAGGACATGGGGGAAGTTTCCCCCTCTGGCCTGCAATGACCGGTGAAATCTTGTCCACGCAGCGTCAACGCCGCGCACGACGTTCAGGTGCCAGCCGGCGCGCGCGCGCCGCGCTGGCGTGGCGACGGTACGTCGATGAAGCGGACCCCTGCCGCGACGGTCGCCTCCGGTGCTTCTTCCATCAGCCAGTGACGCGCACCCGCGATGACCCCCTTGGTGACATCCACCGCCGCACTACGCATCACCACCGCTTCGTTGGCAGCAAAAGACGTCTCACCGCCCACCGGCAACACCGGCATCGTCAATGTGTTGCCCACCACGGCCTTGCTGGCCTCCATCCCATCGCAAGGCGAGAAACTGGGCGAACGCCGACGTCATCGCATCCGGCCGCGCGGACAACGTGGCGTAGTGCGCGCACGATGTCGTCCCACGGCGGAATGCCCGGCACCGGCGCATCCATCACCATCAGGCGCCGGGTCAGCGTGGGATAACGCGCTGCCTAGGCGAAGGCCACCATCGAGCCGATGTCGTGGCCCATGACCGTCGCCTGCCGGCTGCCGAGCGAGGCCAGCACCGCGCGCACGTCGCCGGCCTGGACATGCTTGTCGTAGCCGTCGGCCGGGTGCGTGGACCGCCGCGTGCGGCGCAGGTCGAGCACCACCACCGTGTCCCGGGCCGCGAACGCGGTGGCCCGCGGCGCCCACGTGTCCCGGTATCGCCAACCCCATGCAGCAGCACCACCGCCGGCCCCTTGCCCTGCGGCCCGGGTAGTCACGCTGACAAGGCACGAGCGGTTGGCAGCCGGCCATTACCGCGAACGCAACGGCCGCGCTGCTAGGGTCGACACGGACCCGACCGAGCACCCCCAGCATGCCCAGCTCCCCATACCCTGCCGACCCTGCGCACGGCGCCCGCCTGGTGCTGGACGGCAGCGCAATCGACGACATCGCCAGCTTCTACGCCGCCATCAATCGCGTCTTCATGGCCGGCGAGGACTGGCAGCTCGGTCCGAGCCTGGACGCGCTGGACGACATGCTCCATGGCGGCTACGGGGCGCTGTCCGGCCAGACGCAGGTGGAACTGCACTGGAAAGACATCGCACACAGCCGCGAAGCGCTCGGCACCGCCGCCACCCGCGCCTGGCTGCAGGCCAAGCTGGACGCGCCCGGCACGTTCAACACCGCACACGTGAGCGCACAGCTGCAGGCTCTGGACCGCGGCGAAGGCCAGACCTACTTCGACATCGTGATGGCGATCTTCGCCGCGCATCCAAAGGTGCGCGTGGTCGACGCCTGACCCCACCCCGGCCTTCGCCCCTTCCGCCCCCTCCCCTACAATGGTCCATCCGGCGGCCCCCCGGCCCGCCCCCGACGTTGATGGACCCCGCGTGACCGAAAAGCAGCCCGAACACACCCCCCTCATGAAGCAGAAGGGGTGCAGTGGGATCATATGCAGCAAGAGCCTTTTACAGCAAGGCTTTCTGCAATGAGAGCTTCCAACCGGAGCGTGCGTCGCAACAATTTCGCAACACGGTTTCGCTCGTAACCCCTCCACGGGTGGATGGGAGGATATATCGCTCTGCGTCCAGCGCCACGAGTGAGATCATTCGCAACCTGAACTGCCCTTCGAAGGGACCGATGGGTGGCCTAAAGTGCGTAGTGATCCAGTCCGGATCCCCAGGAGCTCGATGCCATGCCCGCACTCAAGCGTTCCGACCTGCGTTACAGCTACAACTGGAAAGTTTCTGAAGGCGACAATCCCAAGCTCATTGCCCAAGATGCACATCACCTGAGCCGCAACGAGGGCTACGAGATGCTGCTATACCTCAATGGGCTCACAGCCCAGGACGGGGCAGACCTAACCGTCAAGACGCGCCTCATCGTGGAGTGGATGCTCAAAGATCATTTCAAGTCCACGGCCCCGGGACGTCCAGCCGTGACGCAGTGGGTCGTCGACAACTGGGAGCGCTTGTCGCCCCACTACCCGGGATAGATCAGTCGCGGCGGAGGGGCTCACCTTTCCGCCGCTCCAAATCGCCCCCAGCAAGAAGCGACGTTTCATACGAACCAACGCTAGAATCTGCCCTAATATGCGCGGCAAACCCGCTAGCTCCAACTGAAGGACAGTCATGGACGAGACGCAAGACCTCTTCTTCGAGACGCGGTTTCTGGACAGCTATGCTGGCTCCATCATGACCGAGCCCGCCACCGCCGTCGTGGAGTTGGTTGCCAACGGTTGGGACGCTTACGCCACTGAGGTTGAGATCCTCTGGCCGGATGCGGAAACCGAGAGGCAGTTCATGGTGCGTGATAACGGCCATGGCATGACGCTGGAGGAGTTCCGTTTCATCTGGCGAGCCATGTCCTACGATCGTGTGAAACGGTCAGGACTGACCATCGAGCCACCATCGAATCTAGATGGGCTGCCTCGGCCCGTCTTCGGACGAAACGGCAAAGGGCGCTTTGCCAGCTTCTGTTTCTCCAGCGAGTATTTGGTCACGTCATGCAAGGGTGGCGCAAAGTTCACCTGCAGGGTAAAGCGATCTCCTACCGCTCCGCTGGTCATCGAACTCGTCGAACACATCAAGTCCGGCGTAGGAGGCCACGGCACAGAGATCCGGGGATGTGGGGAGATTGCACAGATTGGACTGGACGAGGCGGGCGCGCGCGACATCATTGGTAGCCGCTTCCTAGCGGAGCCTGCGTTCAAGGTGCACCTCAACGGCCGTCAGATTTCGTTCTCTGACATCTCAAGCCAGTCCCTCTCAACCACCACGCTCGCTATCCCTGGTATTGGCGAGGTGACCATTCACCACATCGATACCCGAAAGGCAGACAAGACGACCAAGCAACACGGCATTGCGTGGTGGGTGCAACGCCGTGCAGTCGGTGATTTCGGTTGGCGCGGAAGCGACGTTGAGCGAATTCTGGATGGCCGCTCATCGGAGGCAAAGCGCTTCACCTTCATTGTCGAGGCAGATTTCTTGAACCAAGCCAACGCCGTTAAGGCGGACTGGTCCGGATTCGAAGACGATAACGCCACTTGGAAGGATGTCCAACTGGCGGTGCAGCGGCGCATCCGAGAAATCATCGACCAAACCAATCAAGCTGCTCGAGAGAGCAAGCGCACCAGCGTGTTTGATCGGGTCGGTGGCGCCGTCAACTCCTTAGCTCCGCTCGGGAAAGACAGAGTGACCACGTTCATCAATGAAGTTGTGGACAACTGCCCGAACTTTGGTGAACAGGAAATCATCCAACTGACGACGATCCTCACCAAGCTAGAGAACAGTAAGTCTCTCTACGGATTGCTGGACGTTCTTCACAGACAGAGCTCGGACGACTACGACGCACTGCACGAGATGCTAAAAGAGTGGACCATCGGTCTGGCCAAGATTGTGCTCGATGAGATCAAGACCCGCATGCGCCTGATCGAGGAGTTGAAGCGAAAGCTGGAAGAGCCTGGCGTGGACGAAGTCCATGAACTGCAACCACTCTTCACCAAGGGCCTCTGGATGTTTGGCGCTGAATTCGAATCTATCGAGTTCACCTCTAACCAAGGCATGACCAAGGTGATTCAGAACATCTTTGGCGTAAAGGACGGCCGGGGCAGCCGAAATCGCCCGGACTTCGTGGTGTTGGACGATGGCAGCATCGGACTCTACGCAAGATCCTCTTACGATGAGAGTTTCAATGAAGATGGGATTGAGCATCTGGTCATCATCGACCTAAAGACCACAGGCCTAGCGATTGGATCGACGGAGAAGGAGCAGATTTGGAAATACGTGAAAGAACTGCGCTCTCGAGGGCACCTTCGAATGACGACCAAAGTCGATGGCTTCATCCTTGGGGACCGAATTGAAGAGGGAGAGGGCCAGCCTCGCATTGAAGGCGATACCGTTCGCATCATCCCACTCCACTACGACACCATAGTCCGGCGTGCCGAAAAGCGCCTGATGAACCTTTATGCGAAAGTGCAGGCGGCCCCTTTCCTGGAAGAGGGCCGCGCGTCCTTAGAACAGTTCTTGGAGCCCATTCCCGTTCAACAGGCTCAACTGCTCGACGTCAGGCTGTGAACCACATAGTGACGCCTATGGCGACACCGGAAAGGCTTATCACGGTTCAAAAATAGGCGGCTTTGTCTTGCGAAAACTCTCGAACGCCGTGATGGTCTCCTCGCTGGGGACCTCCATGTCATTTAAACCTCTTAGAGAGTCCGCCAGCTGACGCCGACTCAGCGTCTCAAGGATCATTGGCCCTCGCGTCAGCTCGTAGTTCAATGACCCTGTTTCCCTATCCATCATAGGATGGGAGCGAACAAACGACTTCTCGTTGCCGGGTTCCTGATACTTGGCCAACTGGACTCTGACCCATGCCAACAAATGGAACGGGATATGACTTCGGAGCAAATCATCTCTGATTCGCGGCAGTATTTCTGGCTCATCGCGCACGCGAGTAAGTTGGCGAGCCACCATAAGGCTTCCGTGATCCCACGGCGGCCTAGCGAGCAAGTGGGATATCTTGGCGCCTAGCCCACCGTTCTCAGCAAGCTTGATCGAAAGCTTAGCTCGCTCCCTCCATGAACGCATCAGCTCATAGGCGGCAAAGATCCACATTTCGGTCTGCGCGGACAAGAATGCTGCAGTTCCGGGTTGCCGCCTAACGTCGTCGTTAAAGTGACTGCGCAGATAGTTCATCTCCAGCTCCATGATGAACTTATCAACCATCGCAATGTTGAACGCCTGACTTCGCATCGCCCAGTCATCGCCCAGCAACGTCAATCCGGTTAGCGCTGTGACCAACTCATGCGCCTCAATTTCTTCATGGTATCGCGGGAGCGCCTCATCTTCATAGTCATCAAAGGAAGCCATTGGTCTTTCCGAACTGGGCATTGGCGCATCCATTTTCGCCTAAAAATCACAAATGTGACCTACTGCCCGCCGGGTGGTGTTGTGGAGTTGGCATTTCGCGCTTAGATGAACAGGTCATCTTTATCTAGGAACTGCCAGCATGCCCCAAGAAACACAACTCAGAATCGCAAGTCATATCGTCAGCGCCCTTGTCTGCCAAAACCGCGCTCGCCCATGGGCGGAGCGGCTGGAAGATATCCAGGAAGCACTGAACGTGTCGGCTGAACTGATGCGCCGCTTCCACGGCTCAACACCGCCGCGCGCCTCAGCAGCCCCTCGACCCAAGACGATGGAAGCAGTTATCCGACGTGATGTGGTGCCCTCTTTGGACGAATGGCGCGCCAAGCGAAGCGCCCAAGGCGCCACGGCCCCCAACCCAGCCAACCGGTCAGCACCGGCACCACGCAGCCACTAACTGCCAGGCTAGGTCATAACGAAAGCGCCCCTTCTTCGGGGCGCTTTGGCTTTCAGTGGAAGCGTGGAGAAGGCCGCAAACTGGGCGGACTGTCGGGGGAATCAATGGCGTGCAGATTCCTCACGTTTCCTGCCGAGTTGGGTTCACCCTCGGTCAAGCCAACACTGGCCAGGGCCTCACTGCAAGCTTCCAATCTCATCTGGCTCTCGAGAACCGATGCGTCACATGCCGCCGCCTCCTCTGGCGTGGTGAGCTTGCGTGCCTTCTCCAGTTCAGCCGACCGCTTCTCCAGAGCGACCAATCGCCGCGCCCTCCGTGCCCTCCACTCGTGCTCGGGCCATGGGCAACCGGGCCTGGGGTGGTTCGTATTGAACTCCTCCCAAGACTGCTCAGCCATGTGCACCAGCCGGATGGCGCGCCGCTCTGCCTGCTGGCGCCGGCTGTAGGCGGAGAGTCGGTGCTTCAGTTGCTTCATCGAGCGCAACACCTCACGCAGCTTGGTCCACACGGCGCTGGAGTCCGTAAAGGCGCTCGCTCCTGCTGCCGCGTGCTCGACCACCCTCCGCGTCCACGTCAGAGCCGCCTCGGCGCTGGCGCTGACCAGCTCACGCCACGTCTCGACGATGCCCTCGAGAAGCTCTTGGCTCGTCACGCGCTGTGGCAACGGGGGCTGGTCAGCCGGATCTGAGCCGAACAATCCATAGTCCCTCGCCTTCGCCAGCATCCTTGGCGACAGTTCCACCTCACCGCCGCCGTTTGCCAGATCGAATCGAAGCCGCTTGCCCTTCCGTGGGCCACTAGGCTGCTCACCGTAGCCCTCGGCTGCAATCCCTTGGCCTTGGAACCACGCCTCCTTGTCGAACTCTCGCGCGATCCGCTCCAAGCCGTGGAGGTTATCCAATGCAATTTGCTCGTTGATCTCGCCCCGCCCAGACTCCAAGCCTCGCCGCAACATGGCGGCGGCGCTCTTCCCCAAGTGACGAGTTGGCTGACGCGAGAGGAGCGCTGCCGCCGCAAGGTCGCCTCGGGCCAACGCCTCTTCTGCTTGGACCTTCAAAGTGCGATGGTCCACTCGAGCGTCAATGCCTGCCGCCTCGAGGTGCGCATTCACGCTCGAGGCGACCAGGGCTCGCACCCACTCCACCTCTTCCCGACCGGTAGGCCCGCCGTCCAGCTCGCGGGTCTTGTCTGTGAGGCCATCGGGGCCGATGCGGCGTGTTGTGGCGAGGATATGGACGTGATGGTTCAGCCCGCCCTTCGATCCAGGGCTGTGGATACTGGCCTGTGCGGCGAAGCCGTAGCGTTCAACAAGGGCGCGAGTCACGTCAGTGGCCAAGCTGGACCGCTGGTCTTCATCCAGCTCATGCGGCAATGCGAACTCGAACTCCCTTGCGACCGTCGAGTCTTTGCGTCGCTCTGCCCTCTCGGCCTCCGCCCAAAGCTGATGTGGATCCACGGCCCACGCGGGCGATCCAACTGGCGCCATGCACCGGGTTTCGACAACGCCATCGCGGCGGCGGTAGTCGTGCCGCTGCCCGGTGCGCTCGTCGGAGAGCAGCAAGCCAGCCCTGTAGGCAGCCGCGGCAATGGACGAATGTCCTTTTGACCGGCTGATCGTTTTGATGTTTGCGTGATAGATAGCCATAAGGCGCTCCAAGAAGTGGATATGCCCGGCTCTTTATGCGCTCGCTTTCGACTTTGGCAAGCGCGAAGCGATTGGGGTCCAAGGGGCAACAGCCCTTTGCGCACGCGTTGCCAACGGCAACGCATAGGTGCGCTCTTGCTTCATTCTTTTGAACCTAATTCTCTCCGAGAAAACAAAAATTCGGCACAACGTACAGGAGGCACTCAGGCCGTGCTTGACGAGCGCATTTTCTTTGATTGACTTGATTCAACAGACTGAGTAAAGGAACCCCACATGATCAAAACAAATCCCTACCACGAGCGCATCCAGCGGGCCACGGCGCGTCTAGCGCAGCTGCAGGCGCGCGAGCTGCTGGCAACGCATCGCCAAGCAACCAAGGCCAAGCAAGCCGCACGCAGGGAACACGCCCGCCGCCGCCAACGTGTCGCGGAGCTTGTCTTCGTTGCCGGTGCGGAGGCTCTGGACGATGCGGAACTGACCGGCGCGCTGTTGATCCACCTACAGAGTCGCACCGATAGCGACGTGCGGCAGGATGCGCGCTCTATCGGCCAAGCAAAATTAGACTCTGTTATCGCAGCAGCTTGAGGTCAAAAGTCTAGGTGCTGGCCATCCAGAATGGACGGCCAGCCTGGTGGCTACTTCTTCTTGCCCTTGTCCGGGGCCTGACTGAGAGCCGATCCAGCGGCGGTCTTTGAGTTCTTTCCTGTGCTGCCGCTTTTCAAAACCTTGCTGGCAGCGGTCGCTGCCTTCGGACTGGTTTTCTCGTTCTTGGCCATATTCCTCTCTCCAGGTCAGTCACCGGCTGGTGACAGCCATAAACTGCGCTCGAACTCGCAGCGAAGCAAGCGGCCCAAACGACCTCCCACCAACGGCGGCACACTGCCTTTCCCCACTCGCCGACCGGACCACCGCCGCCTTACCCGCGCCTCGACGCGCATTCAGTTACCCGTCCCACAATGGACGCTTGTCAAACATCCGCCTCAGGTGCAGAGTTACGCGAGCCACAGGGGGATGGGCAATGGAACGCTCGGAGTTTGTTATTGATCGCAGTTTGTATAGCGATGAGGTGGTCACCAGGGCCGCCCACCGCCATACCGAAAGCTGTGCCGTCGAGGTTTTTGTCCGAGGCAATGACTTGGTGGTTGCCCTGCGGCCACGGCGAAGTCCAGCGTCGGCGGAAGAACTGCGCGCACAATTCTTCAACGACCTTCTGGATGAGCGCCTGCGCGCCGTTGTCCGCGTTGAGACTCGGGGCCTCCAGCAAGAGCTGGTTCGTGCCGCACTGACCCAAGCGATGCCGTCCGGCGCGGTGGTGCCGTGAGATTCAGGCCAAGGGAGGCTTTCAGCCCTTCACCGGGCTATCAACTGCTGCCGATGCGTTTCAGGCGGCTGCCTTGGGACCCCGAGAAGGCGTTCGTCTCCTCAATGGCGGGCGATTGGCTGCTCATGGGTATGGAAGACCTGCAGCGCTTCGTTTCCCACGAACTTCCGGCGCACTCGCCGTTGCTCGCAGACTTGCAGGCCCGGCACCTTGCCGTTGCGGATACCAGCCGAAGCTCGCTGGCTCCGCTGCTCAGCCAATACCGAAGCCGAAAGTCCTATTTGGTGGGAGGCCCCGCCCTGCACATCTTTGTGGTGTCCTTGCGCTGCCACCACACGTGCAGCTATTGCCAGGTGTCCCGCCAGCAGACGACCGCCACCGAGTTCGACATGGCGGGAACCCATGCTCGCCATGCCGTAGAGCGACTATTCGAGTGGCCAAGCCAGGAGCTAACCATTGAGTTCCAAGGGGGCGAGCCTCTGCTCAACTTCGAGCAGGTAAAGGCCATTACGACGCTCATAGTTGAGCGCAATCGGTTTGAGAACCGGAGCCTGCGTTTCGTTCTGGCGTCCACGCTCCACGACTTGACCGAAGCCCAGCTGGATTTCTTAGAGGAGCACCGATTCAAGCTCTCTACGTCTTTGGATGGCCCGGAGTGGCTCCACAACGCCAACAGGCCCAGACCAGGCCGCGACAGCTACGCGAGGACCATCCAAGGGATCGATCTAGGTCGGCGTCGGCTGGGCGAGGACGCGGTGTCGGCCCTGACGACCCTGACCAAGCGAAGCCTGGAGGTTCCCGAAGCCATCATCGATGAGTATCGGAAGCTCGGCCTGCACTCCATCTCGCTCAGGCCTCTGAGCCCCTATGGCTTTGCTACTAAAAGTGCCCCGAGAACCGGCTACACAACCGAAGACTATTTAGTCTTCTACAAGCGGGCCTTCGAGCACCTCATGGCGGTCAACCGAGGCGGCTATCCCATCGATGAGACTTACGCCTCTCTGCTGCTCTCGCAACTGCTCTCGCCGTTCGGCCATGGCTACGTGGACCTGAGGTCCCCGTCGGGTGCCGGCCTGGGTGCCATCATCTACGACTACGACGGCCGCGTTTATCCGTCGGACGAGGCCCGGATGCTTGCGGCCATGGGCGATCGCTCGTTCTGCCTTGGCGACGTATCCCAACTCGTCAGCACCTGGCTGTCCTCTCCAGCAATGACGACCCTGCTCGATGCCGGCGTCGCCGAGGCACTGCCAACGTGCTCCGACTGTGCCTATGTTCCCCTCTGCGGCGCCGATCCGATCGAGCATTACGCCCGTCAGGGCGATCCTATGGGTCACCGACCCACCAGTGATTTCTGTAAGAGGAACATGGGTCTGCTCGACTTCCTTCTGGAGCGTTACGAGAACGCGGATCGGGACACGAAACGACTGATGGAGGCATGGGCGACACCCAAGAGCGAAATGGAGGAGGCGCAGGGTGCTGCCGCTTGATACGAAAGCGCGGGTTCCAATGTCACCCGGCTCCCCGCTTCTGAAGGTTGTGGACTTGAGGGATTTTTCAACTTCAAGTCTGCCGGTCTCGAGGATGGCGCTCGATCTGCGGGCGACACCTGACTTTGCCGCAGCTACAGAGCTGCTCGATCTCCCTTGGGGTGCCCTGCTCCCACCGGATGGCCACAAGTGGCCGGCCACAGTTCCTTGGGTGAGCCTCGAGGGCGACTCGCGCATTACCAAAAGTGGTGACGTCATAGAGCTAGATCCGATTCGGCAACGGGTTGCTGTCCGATACCGCCGCGGCGACAACGGCAACGTTCTCTTTGCCACCGAGCGGTGCAACAGCTACTGCCTGATGTGCTCCCAGCCGCCCCGAGACGTGGAAGACGGCTGGCGAGTCAGGCAATTGCTGGACCTTATTGAGCTGGTGGACCCTGACGAACCGTCGCTGGCCATCAGCGGGGGCGAGCCCACCCTCCTTGGAGATGGCTTGGTCGACGTCGTTAAGCGGTGTTCCGAGACCCTTCCGGATACCCACGTCCACATCCTCTCAAACGGACGCCTCCGCGACCCTTTGCTCCACGCCAAGTTCGATAGGCTGCATCCAAACCTCAGCTGGGGGGTCCCGCTTTACGGTGACCACTACGGACTGCACGATTACGTGGTCCAAAGCGAGGGGGCGTTTGCAGAGACGTTGAGGGGCCTCTACGCCCTCCAGGCCGCCCGGCAACGCGTGGAGATACGCGTGGTGCTGGTTCGGCCGACGTTTGAGCGTCTGGCCCAGCTGGCTCGCTTCATTTGGCGGAACCTGCCTTTCGTGGAGCACGTGGCCCTCATGGGAATTGAGCCTGTTGGGTTCGCGAAAGCGCACCAGCGCGAGCTATGGGCCGACCCCGCAGACTATTCCGAAATACTCAGGGACGCCGTCGACATCCTGGATATGGCCGGCATCCCCGTGTCGCTCTACAACTTGCCGCTCTGCTCCATAGAACGAAGCCTCTGGGGCCACGCCGCCAAGAGCATTTCGACCTGGAAGAACGACTACCTGCCCGCCTGCAGCACTTGCAGCGTTAAAGAGCGATGCGGCGGGTTCTTCTCTTGGATCACGCCGGCTTGGACCAGCCGCGCTGTAGCCCCCATCCTGGACGCCTGATCGATGTCGAACGCACTCATGATTGTCGGAGCCACCACCCTAGGCGCCCTTGCAACGGAGCCGCCCAAAGGCCCCTCAGACCTGTCGACCTTGGCGCATATCGACAGCAAGTATGCGACCGTGCTCAGCACCTCGCTCAATGCGGGCCGGCAGAACCTGTATGCCGGTCATCGCAGCCACAGTTCGCATCGATCCCATAGCTCCCATCGGTCGCACTCCTCAGGCTCTGGAAGCTCGTATAGGTCTTACACGCCGCCGGCGACCTATACCTCACCACCATCCACCTACACTCCGCCGCCCTCGACTTACACAGCTCCAGCGTCTCGGACTCGGTCGGGCGCGTCCTCGAGTGGCTCCCCGGTTAAGCACCAAAGCTTGGAGTCGACACCGTCCGCGACCAGCGACGGCATGCACAAGGCCCAGACGCTTCAACCGAGCACCCTGGCCGCGCCCGACAGCGAGCGACGAGATGCAGATCAGCTGAAGCTGCTCATCATGAGAGTCCAAGCCGCGCTGTATTCAAAGGGCTACGACCCTGGTGCGATTGATGGGACCCTATCGCCCCAGACCCAGTCTGCGCTTCGCATGTTCCAGCTGACCTACGGCATCAAGGTCACGGGAACCATGACCACGCCAACTCTCGACGCCTTGGGCGTGAGGCTCTAGCTGTTGCTACTTGATGGGGTGCTACACCACCTAAGAACCACCACGTCGCGCAGCAGCATGAGGGCACCTTGATCTGTCGCGACTCGCCGCGAGCGACCATATACCCTGACCATCGACCCTACCGGCTCAAGCTTGTGCTGAAGGGCCGAGAAACGGATTGGAGCCGGGTTGGAATGGGCTGGAATGGGCTGGTGAACGGCGACGCCGCTTTGGCGGCGGCACTCCCCGCACAACTCGGTGCCAAGTAGGTCCGGCCTGCTGTCCACGAGCCGAACTTCGCGTTTCTGCAGCTGTCGCGCGGGCGAAAGGGGTAATGACTGCCCTGTTTCCACTCCGGCGAACCAATTTCAAGACCTGCAGCTAGGCGTCGCACCATTAGCAATTGACGGAGCAGCCGACAAACACCGAAGAACCCTAACAACACACAACTTAATTTATCTTCCATTCAGCTTAAAATGACTCTTTGTTAGCTCGTTTAGGGCTGTTCCAAGCAATAATAGTACACTAATGACTGATTTTGCACCCGCAAATAACCTTTCAAATCAATACCTTAAGAAGGTAACGGAAATGACGGTAGTTGCGCACGTTTTTCGGTAGGAACGCAACGCATAGAGCAATGACCCATCGGATAGATTTTTCTTCAAATCGATTGACGATTTACTTCGATGACTTATTGGTACTTCCATTGAAATCAATGGAAGTGAAGCATGTCCGATACGAATATTCCCGCCGATCCCCGTTTCTCGAACGGCCTCATTGTTTTTGAGGGAGTCAAAGCGGGAGACTTTCATGTCGATAGGGTGACGCTCGGCTGTAGGCAGGCCGCAATCAATTTTCATGAGTGCATCGTTGCTGGCCTCGAGAATGCCGCCAACAAGCGGGCCTATAAGAGCGGCTCACGCAGGCCGCAACCACTGCCGATGGGCGCACCAGCTAGGCCCCTGGAGACAGAGATCTCCGACTACCTGAGGGATATGGAACGGAGGAACCTTAACCCAAAGACCATTGAAGTAACGGCGCGCACGCTCAAATTGCTTGTGCTTACCTGCGGGAACATTTCTGCCGCCCGCATCGACTACAAAGACATCCACAAGATGTGGGAACTGTTACGGTGGGCTCCGAAAAACGTCACCACCGATCCGCTCCTATCCAAGCTCAGCTTTGAGGAAGTGATTGAAGCGGGAAGAAAGATGGGCACCGAGCCACTCGCCCCTGCCACCCTGGAGCGCCACAGACGCTTCCTGGTCTCCTTCTTTAGACATCTCGACGACTCCTTAGCCATCCCCTCATCACCGATGCGAGCGTTTAAGAAGCCAGCCGAGGATGATACGGTGAGACCCGCGAGCCCGGCTCGCTACTTTGAAGATGAAAACCTCCAGTCGATCTTCAACTGGGAGACCTTCATTCCATGGGCAACGAAACCACAGCTATGGTGGGCACCCATGATAGGACTCTTCACCGGAGCGCGAGTCAACGAAGTATGTCAACTTAAGATTGCCGATATAGTGGACCTTGCCGGGCAGTGGTGCTTTTCCCTTCAAAAGACCGAGGACGAGGATCTGGCCAAGAACCCTCGGCTGAAGCGGACCAGTCGGCAAAGCATGAAGGGTAAGGGATGCACCCGCATCATACCCATCGCACAGCCGCTCCTGGACGCTGGAATACTTGACTACGTCGAAGACGTGAGAGCGACAGGCCACCGTCGTCTATTCCCTCATCTATCTGCTGGGACGAACCGCAGAACCGGTGAGACAAACGCGCACTACAGCCAGACTCTGGTCGCTGAGTTCGGTCGATATATGAAGACCTTAGGATTTGGAAGAGGCATCGGATTCCATGCGTTTCGGCACACACTGGTAACCAACTTGAGTGCGAGCGGAGCTTCTCATAGCGACATCGCCTTACTTACAGGTCACGCACCACGACAAATTGACGTAGTGCCTGTTCTCGATAAGTTCTACCAGCACCGCGAAGCGATCGCCCATCTGCGGGGTAAGGCCACCACACTCGCTCGCTACCAACCTCCAGTGCAACTGCCCGTGTATCAGCGCGGCCAGTTTGGCGATTTGCTGGCTGACCCAAGCAAGTTTCACCCCTGAGCAACGCCTTTTTACGGGTGCCCCTAGTGGGTGGACCTCAGTGGCCCGAATCCGTTTGATGGTTGTTGGCTGCGCTCCTAATGCTGAGCCTCACGAGTGGCGCCGTCGCCGGCGAACCGCCAAGATTTGGCCAACCACGGCGGTAATTAGGATCAGGGTGTTGGTGACCACGAAGACCGTGGACCCCGTCAGCGCACTATAGGCGATGAAAAGCACCGAGGCGGTCATCTGACCTACGAAAAGCCATGTCGATACCGCCTCCACTGAGCCGGCCTGGTGCTGCTTGTAGATCTGCCGAGACAGCGTCGCAATCAGCACTGCCGTGGCTGCCCACCCCAGCCAGTCCGCCGGCATCGTCGTCATCGCGCCAGTTCCCCCGATGGCAACAAGGTCGCACGCGCTTCGAGCACTTCGCGCTCCAAGGCACGTAGGAAGCCACTGAAGCCGTGGGGCGCCCTGGCTGACCGGCGGGCGCTCGTGGTAACCACTGGTCGAGCCCGCCAAGCGATCGTTGCTCCCGAGCGCTGAAGGGCCTGAACCAGCGCCACATCTTCGCCCGTAACCAACTGTGGGAAGCCGCCCACCCCCTGATAAGCCGCAGCACTGACGCCCAGGTTGGCGCCGTGGATATGGCGGTGGCCGTCGCGCGCAAGCTCGCGCCTGGCGAATGCTTGCCGCACAGTAGACGGATAATCAAGCCAGTCGCGCACCTCTACCACCCCGCAGAACGCATCGGCCCCGCAAGCCGCTTGTTTCCAGAGCCAGTCACGCGGGACGTGTGAATCGGCATCGGTGCTGGCTATCCAGCGCGCGCCTAAAGCAAGGGCATGGCTGGCAGCAGCCGCTCGTGCCGCGCCGACGCACCGCGCCTCAACCGTAATGGCCGCCGCACCGTGGTGCGCACACACGTCAGGCGTTTCATCGGTGCAGGCATCCAGCGCCACGAGTGTAACCACGGGCTCGCTTTGAAGTCCGGGATGCTTCGCGGCCAAGGCAATGGATTTTAGGCAGCGGCCAATATCTGCTGCCTCATTGTGGGCCGGAACTATCACTGCGATCACCGCAGGCCCTCCCTGGTCGGTCCGTGCATCGTAAGATCCTCCACCCGTAACGACGAACAGATACCCGCGACAGCGTAGTCAGACGGTGACCGCAGCGTGGTGAGAATGTGGAGCCCGCCCAAACGCCGTTCTCATGGCGTCGGGAGCAGCATAGAGGGCGATGCCAAACACGGAGCGACCCATGAGCAAACTGCCCTTCAATCCTGGCGCCGACGCGGATGACCAGGACAAAGCGCACACCCCGGACAAGCTCCGAAATGATGACGCCACGTGGAAAGACAAGGACATGCCTGAGGCGGAGCACACCGCCAAACCCGAAGACTACGAGCGCCCGACAAAGCCTTGATTGTCCTGTTCAGCACCTCCTTCCTATTCAGGAGAATCAGATGGCCTTGATCCACTCGATTTTGATGGGAGCTGTCGCCGGAATGCGCGCGATGACCCCTTTGGCTGCGGTGACCAACGCCGCGCGGAGCGGCAACTTGCCCGCCGACAACGGTGCCCCTCGCCTTCTGGCCAACAAGCTCGCCTCCGCAGGTATGCTCGCATTGGCAGGCGGAGAGCTTGTTGGTGACAAGATGAAAACGGCCCCCGACCGCATCGTCCCAGCGGGCATGGTTGCGCGCGTCGCTACCGGGATGATTGCAGGCGCAGCGCTTGCTCCCCATCGGCAGCGGAAGCTGGGCGCGCTTCTGGGTGCCGGCGCCGCTGTTGGTATGGCTTACGTGACCTTCAACCTGCGCATGCGGGCGATCGCCCGCTACGGTCAAAGCAGCACCGGCGCCGTGGAAGACGCCATTGCCGTCGGCAGTGCTGCCCTCATCACACAATGGGCTGCCGGGGCGCCAAGCCAAGAGGACTTCGCGGATGAACCTCGATGAGCCGACGTCCCTCGGTCGGCGGCGCTGGGCCATCGCCGAGGGCTACATTCCTGCGTGGAGCAACGGGCCGGAACCAGAGCTACAAAGCCACGAGACGTGCTGCATCCTCAACACTGGTTCCACCGATGCGGCCATCACCCTGACGCTGTATTTCGAGGACCGCGACCCGCAGGGCCCTCACCGCTTCACCGTCCCTGCCCGGCGCACGTGTCACAAGCGCTTCAACGATCTTGAGGTGCCTGCCCCGGTGCCCCGTGGCGTGGGTTTTTCGTGCGTTATCGAATCCGATGTTCCGGTCGTGGTCCAGCACACCCGGCTTGATTCACGCCAAGCCGAGAACAGCATCATGACGACCATCGCCTACCCGCTTTGACCCTCCGGTCGGTTAGGCCCTGCACATTGCATCGACACCACTGGGCCGCGACGTTGACCAAGGCGTCCGCACACTAACCTTTCCTCAACCCAACAGAGGCTCCGCCGATGCCCGTGCCCAACTACCCGAAGCCGCCGTTCAAGGCGCAGCAGCAGTCGTTTCCCGGCAAGACCGACAAGCTCGATCCTCGGCCAGACCACGGTGAGGAAAGCTACGTTGGTCACGGCTTGCTGAAAGGCAAGAAAGCTCTGATTACCGGCGGCGACAGCGGTATTGGTGCGGCAGTAGCCATTGCCTACGCCCGGGAAGGCGCCGATGTGGCTATCGCGTTCCTTGAGGGCGAGGAGAAGGATGCCGCCAGCATTGGCGCTCTGATCGAAGCGGCGGGTCAGAAGGCCGTCCTGTGCCCCTGCGACATCAGTGACGACGCCCAGGCCGAGGCGCTCGTCAAGCAGGTCACCGGCGAACTTGGCGGCCTGGACATTCTGGTCAACAACGCCGCTTATCAGCGCTACTACGAATCCTTCGACGACATCACCCTGGACGACTGGCGAAAAACGTTCGATACCAATGTGCACGCGGTCTTCAACCTGACCCGACTGTGCGTGCCGCACCTGCATGACGGCGGCTCGGTCATCAACACCGCATCCGTGAACTCCAAGAAGCCCACCCCCAACATCCTGCCCTATTCGGCCACCAAGGGCGCGGTGGCCAATCTCACCATCGGCCTGGCCGGCCTTCTCGCCGAGAAGGGCATCCGTGTCAACGCGGTGTTGCCCGGCCCGATCTGGACGCCCTTCATTCCCGCCGGCATGGCCGCGGAGGAAGTCGAGCAGTTCGGCAGCCAGACGCCCTTCGGTCGTCCCGGCCAGCCGGCCGAACTCGCCTCGGCCTACGTGATGCTCGCTGCCGACGGTGCGAGCTACACCTCCGGCGCACTGCTCACCGTCTCCGGCGGCGCGGTCACCTTGTAAGGCCTGTCCTCCCTCCTCCCCCAAGGATTCCAATGACTTCCCGCAACCAATACGACATGCAGAACCCGCTGAGCCAGTTCCCACAGCCGACCTACCCGGCCCAGGTTCAAACCCCGCCCGGCACTGTTCATGAGCTCAAGCCGGCGGCCGACCATGGCGAGAAGAGCTATGTGGGCCTGGGCCGCATGAAGGGCCGCAAGGCGCTGGTGACCGGCGCCGATTCCGGCATCGGCCGCGCCGTGGCCATTGCCTTCGCGCGCGAGGGCGCCGACGTGGCGCTCAATTACCTGCCCGAAGAAGAAAAAGATGCCGCCGAAGTGGTGGCGCTCATCGAAGCCGAAGGCCGCAAGGCGGTTGCCATCCCCGGCGACCTGCAGGACGAGCAGTTCTGCACCGACCTGGTGGGGCAGGCGGTCAAGGCGCTGGGCGGGCTGGACGTGGTCGCCAACATTGCCGGCAAGCAACTGGCCGTGGAAAAGATCGAAGACCTCACCACCGAGCAATTCGACGCCACCTTCCGCACCAACGTGCATGCGCTGTTCTGGGTGTGCAAGGCTGCCCTGCCGCATTTGCCCGCCGGCGCCACCATCATCAACACTGCGTCCATCCAGGCCTATCAGCCATCGCCCAACCTGCTGGACTACGCCCCCACCAAGGCGGCCATCGTGAACTTCACCAAGGCCCTGGCCCAGCAGGTGGCCGAGCGCGGCATCCGCGTGAACGCAGTTGCTCCGGGTCCGATCTGGACGCCCTTGCAGCCTGCCGGCGGCCAACCGCCAGAGGCCATTCCGGAGTTCGGCTCGCAGACGCCGCTGAAGCGGGCGGGCCAGCCGGTGGAAATGGCGTCGGCCTACGTGCTGCTGGCCACCCAGGAATCGAGCTACATCACCGGTGAGGTGATCGGCGCCACCGGCGGCATGCTGCTGCCGTGACCGCTAGCTCCAGCGATGCCGATAGCGTGCCTGCCGAGCGCGACGCGGACGGGTATGCGCCCATCCACTCCTACGCCGCCATTGGCGATGGGCGCTCCAGTGCGCTCATCGCGCCGGATGGCAGCATCG
>Ga0160461_1000589_pt1 | contig 22753 bp, 23 predicted proteins | sample HID1975I_E6MG_FD_108266 | JGI IMG/M metagenome (GOLD analysis project Ga0160461, IMG submission 108266) | Enriched soil microbial communities from UW Madison campus, WI, USA - HID1975I_E6 MG | ecosystem: Environmental > Terrestrial > Soil > Unclassified | place: USA: Madison, Wisconsin...
ACATAGCCCAGCCCGATCACCCCGATCCGCGCGTCGGTCGCAGCGCCGATGGCGGCCGCCATCAGCCCTGCCTCCGCGCAATGCAGGAACAGGAAGAGGTGCGGGGACGGCGGGAAGGACTCATGGAGGGCGGCGCCAGGAAACGAATAGCGCAAGCCTAACGCGGGAGGGCCCCGGCCACAAAGAACAAAGCCGCCGCCCGCGGAGAGTACGGACGACGGCCAACAAGTGGTCCAGCTGCGGTTACTACCCTTTCAGAACAGCCTGTCGGAATTTCCGCAGGACCGGTCACAGCTGGTAGACAGATGCTAGGCGACCACCCGTGAGAATCATGTTACGAGGATCGAACCGTTCCGTTACGAACCCAGCATCACCGCGGCAGGTTCGAGCTCGCCCGAGTCGCCGGTCCACAGCGACAGCAGTCGTGCGAAGCCGACCCGCGCCTGGCCATCGACCGGCGCGGCGGCACTGAAGCCATCCCACGGACGGTCGATCATCGCCGTGAGCACCGCCGGCTCGATCGCCGCGGAGGTCATGGTCCAGCGCGGGAAGTGCCGCGCCGCGACCGGCCCGCGCGCCAGTTCGCGCAGGCACAGGTGGCTGCGCGCATTGGCCACGCGCTGGTAGACCGAATCGACCCCGTCCTCGGGGCCTTCGAAATACTGCAGGAAGCGGGTGCCATCGAACATCAGCACCCCGGTGACACCGGCCATCTTGTTGAAGCTGGACGCGGCCGCCAGGATCCGATCGATATCCGATGCCTGGATCCCTTCGAAGGCGACGCTGGTATAGGCGATCGCACGCAACGGCATGCAGGTGAAGCCCCCTGTGAACTGCCCTGACTATGCCACGAACCCTGACGTCGGGATAGATGAATACTGTGCGCGGAGACGCCGGCAACCGTGCGCCTCCCGCTCGCAGGATCAGGGCGCCTGCACCTCGTAGCCGGCCTGTTGCAGGCGGGCCAGATACCCCTCGGGCGCTACCAGGGAATGCACCGGGACGACCGCGAAGGTGGTGCGGTTGCGGGCCAGCGCGGCGCGCGCCACCTGCTGCCATTTGTCCGCCGCCTGCCGGTCCACCGCGGCCAGGCCGCGGCGACGCCCGAACGGGCTCTCGGCGATCGCGCCAACGCAGGCGTCGTACTGGCTTTGCAGGGCCAGCCGCTGCAGCGCCTCGGTGTCGCCCATCGACCAGGCGTTGGCGCGCTCGACCAGCAGCGGCAACTGGTGTTCCACCACATCCAGGGTGCGCTCCAGGCACTGCACATCCTGCAACGGACTGGCGCGCGCTTCCTTCAGCGCCTGGCGCGGATCATCGACCCGGATCACCACCCGGGTCACCACCGGCTTCAGGCCGCGCGCCTTGTAGGCCTTGTCCAGCACAGCGGAAACCGGCGAGCCGCGGCCGAGCCCGACCGACTTGAGCGCCTCGGTATACAGCCGCGTGGCCGCCACCAGCGGGCGGTCTTTCTCCACGCCCCGGTCGCGTCCCAGGTAACGCTGCTTGAGTGCCAGCCACCGGGTGTAGGTCGCGGCCGGCAGGATTTCCTCCAGGCGCCGTCCCTGCGGATCATGCGCGGCTTTCATCGCCGAAGGCAGCAGGGTCAGCCCCTTGAAGAACCCTACGTCGGCATCCAGCGTCCAGCCCGGCGGCCCCAGTACTTCATCGGCACTGGCGACCACCGCCTCGACCTCGTCGGCGCGCCAGTCCAGCTTGGCCGGCAGGGGCGACACGGTGCCGAGGATCCACAGCACGTGGCCGTCGCTGGCCGTCACTTTCCACATGCCAGGCCCGGGCTGCACCCCCGAGACCACCACCGGTGCAAGGTCGACGACGGCCGCCTGCCCGGCCGCCGCCGGCGGTGCGGGCCGTGCGTTGATCCCCGCCGCGCACAGCATCGCCATGCTCACCGCCACCGTCGTCCTTGCCCACGCCGCGCTCGCCATGCTGCCTTGCCTGTGATGGAGTCGTGCGCAGCCTACGGGGAGCCGGGTGCGGCTGCGTAAAGTTTGCGTTGCCCCTGCCCTGCACGGCCCGGGCGGCATAATGCGACACCGCCCTTCAACGGAGTAGGCCCCATCGACACCCTGCGCAATGCCGAAGCCCTGGCGCGCCGCGCGCATGCCAGCCAGACCGACAAGGCCGGCCGGCCCTACATCGGCCACGTCGCGCGCGTGGCCGCGCGGGTGCACGGCGATGCCGACGCCGAAGCAGTCGCCTGGCTGCACGACGTGGTGGAAGACTGCCCGGCGTTCGCCAACGAGGTGGACGCGTTCCCGCTGCACATCCGCACGGCGGTGGCCTGCCTGACCCGGCGCAAGGACCTGCCAGCCGACACCTACTACGCCGCCATCCGCGCCAATCCGCTGGCACTGAAGGTCAAGCTGGCCGACATCGCCGACAACAGCGATCCGGCACGCCTGCACTACCTGCCGGACGCGATGCGCCAGCGGCTGGCCGACAAGTACACGCACGCCCTGGCCGCGCTCGGTGCCGCGACGACGGCCCCCACCAGCACCTGATCAGGCCGGATCGGGGCCCTGCCGGTAAGGCTCTTCGAACGGGCGGAAGTCGTGCTCGGCGAGCGCATCGGCCACCCACCGGGCCACGCCCGGCAAGGCCAGCACCGCCGCCATGTAGGCCTGCACGCGCGCACTGACCGGCACCGCGTAGGTCTTCAGCCGCATCACCACCGGGGCAAAGAACGCGTCGGCAATGCTGAAGCCGTCGAACAGCAGCGGCCCGCCGTGGCGCGCCAGCAGTGCCTCCCACAGCGACTGCAGGCGCTCCAGGTCCTCCAGCACCGCCGGCTGCTCACGCAGCACGCGCGCCCCCACCGCCGGTAGATGCGCTTCGATGTTCATCGGGAAATGCTGGCGCAGCGCACCGAAGCCGCTGTGCATCTGCGCGCAGACGCTGCGCGCCAGGGCGCGCGTGGCCACGTCCCGCGGCCACAGTGCCTTGTCCGGGAAGCGCTCGGCCAGGTACTCGGCAATGGCCAGGGTGTCCCACACGACCAGGCCGTCGTCGACCAGCACCGGCACGGTCGCCGACGGCGACAGCGCGGTGGCCTGCCGCTTGAACTGCGACGCCGGATCGAAGCTGTCGAAGCGCAGCAGCACCTCCTCGAACGGGATGCCGGCCTGGGTCATCAGTACCCACGGGCGCATCGACCAGGACGAGTAGTTCTTGTTGCCGATATGGAGGGTGAGCATGGCGGCACCGGGCAGGACGGGAATGCCCATGCTACCGGCAACGCAGGACACCGGCAGGCGCAATCGGCCGCGCCATCAGAACCGCCCTGGAATGCGCTGTCGTCGTGCGGACACAGCGAAAAGGACACCCGCTCGATGGTCGGTTACCTGCACAGCCTGCTCATTCTTCTTTCGCTCACCCCCCCGGCGGCGGCAGAGGACGTCCAAGGAAAGGTCTACGACGCGTTTTCCGTCGTGCAGCACGGCAAGCCAAAGGGCGACGTGTTCGTCTACTCCGCGGCGATGGCCACCGACTCGGACCCGATTGTCATCAGCGTGCAGGGGCGGGACCTAAGACCCCGCGATAAAACGCTCCGGACCGATCTCCAGAAAAACTGGCTGTCGCTCAACGTGCCGGAGCAATTCGAGTTCGAGGACCGCAGCCTGGCCTCCTGCCCACTGCAGCCGGGGCGGCAAACAGGCAGGTGCGACGCCTATGCGTTCCGCGACGGTGACACCGTCCGCACGTTCTATTTCCGCGTGGACAACTGGCCCTGACCGACCGGTGCGTCGGGGTGCTTGCCGCGTTGGTGCCCGGAGCCGGAATCGAACCGGCATGGGGTTGCCCCCGGCGGATTTTAAGTCCGATGCGTCTACCAATTTCGCCATCCGGGCAGCGCCGCGCATAGGGTGCCTGATCGCGCCCGGTTTGGGAATGCAGGCTGCCTCGCCGTGCCGGCAACAGCACCTGCGCGGGGGCGTCGGGGTGGGAGAGAATGCGTACGTTCTCGCGCGGTATCCCTGGCGCAGCCAGCAGGCTCGCCACCGGCGGGATTCCAGTCATGGCTGCGCGTTGATCCCGGTAGCGGTCTGGCGCACGTCCGGTGCCTACGCCTCGGGTGCCGATGCCGCGGTAGTGACGGCATCTTCTTCATCCAACGCGCCGCTCACCGTGGCCGGCGCAGGGTACGGCACTACCGCGCCGGTCGACACCGATGACGCGGCTCAGATCGCCCGCGAGTAGCGCACCGGCTGGTCCGGGCGTGCCAGGTAGCGGTCGAAGCACATGGCCAGCAGGCGCAGCAGGGGCCGGCCGCGTTCGGTGCTGCGCACCACACCGTCGGTGTACTCGGCCAGCCCATCGTCCCGCAGGCGCTGCAGCGCGATCAACGCATCAGCGAAATACACCTCGAAGTCCACGCCGTGGCGGCGCGCCAGTGCACGCCCATCCACCTGCCCCTGGCACATCAACTGGCCGATCAGTTCGGCGCGCAGCGTGTCGTCGGCATCCAGGTGCAGGCCGCGCCACACCGGCAGGCGTCCGGCATCCACCGCGTCTTCCCAGCCCGGAAGGTCGCGCGGGTTCTGGCTGTAGGTATCGCCGATGTGGCTGATCGCACTCGCCCCCAACCCGACCAGGTCGGTGTCGGCATGCGTGGTATAGCCCATGAAGTTGCGGTGCAGCTGTCCGGCGCGCTGCGCCTGCGACAGGTCTTCCCCGGGCAGCGCGAAGTGGTCCATGCCGATGTACTGGTAGCCGGCCAGCGTCAGGCGGCGCACTGCCAGGCCGAGCAGGGCCAGCTTCTGCTCCGGACTGGGCAGCGCCGCATCGGGAATCTGCCGCTGCGCCTTGAACAGGTGCGGCAGGTGCGCGTAACCGTAGATCGCCAGCCGGTCAGGGCGTTCGCGCAAGACCGTTTCCAGCGTCTGCGCGAAGCCCGCCGGGGTCTGGTGCGGCAAGCCGTAGATCAGGTCGACGTTGACCGAGCGCAGGCCGTGATCGCGGCATGCCCGCAGGATGTCCAGGGTCTGGTCGACGTCCTGTTCGCGGTTGATCGCACGCTGCACCGCCGGATCGAAATCCTGGATGCCCAGGCTGGCGCGGGTGAAGCCAAGCTCGGCCAGGCCGGCGATATCGGCGCGGGTGACGAAACGCGGGTCCAGTTCGATGGACACGTCGCGGCTGTCGGCCGCGCTGAAGCGGAACCGCTGGCGCAGCCCGTCGACCAGCGCGCGCAGTTGCGCGGCGGCCAGGAAATTGGGCGTCCCGCCGCCCAGGTGCAGCTGGATGACCTCGCGCGACGGATCGAACAACGGCGCGATCCGGTCCGCCTCGCGGAGCACGCGCGCCACGTAGGCCACGCCGCGGCCGTGGTCGCGGGTGATCACGCGGTTGCACCCGCAGTAGAAGCAGGGGCTGCTGCAGTACGGCACGTGCACATACAGCGACAGGGCGCGGGCGCGTGCGTTGCTGGCGTGGATCGCCGCGTGCAGCTGCTGCTCGCCGAAGCCGTCATGGAAATGCGGCGCGGCCGGATAGGAGGTGTAACGCGGGCCGGGGCGGTCGTGGCGACGCAGCAGGTCCGGGTCGAAGTGCCAGGCGAGGCCGGCGGCGGCAGGCGGGATCGTGTGCATGCCGTCAGGGTGCGCGCGCGCGGGCAGCCGCGCATTGAGCCAGATCAATCCAGCCGCGGCGTTCCTGCAGGCATGACACCGGCCACCGGCAACTGCGGCCAGCGCAGCATCTGGAAGCGGCGCCAGAAGGTATCGGCGATACGCGTGGCGACATCGTCGGCCAGGCGTTGCATGGGCAGGTTGCCGCTCTCGGCCGTGGTCTGTCGGAACAACGCCAGCCAACGATCGAACAGATCGCGGTCGAGTTCATCCATGGCCATGTGCTTGGGCATCGGCGCGCCGCCGAAACGGCGGGTGCCGCGCAGCATCGCCGACCAGAAATCCACCAGCTGTGCCAGGTGCGCGTCCCAATCGTCCACGCGCGCGGCGAACACCGGCGCCAGGCGCGCTTCGCCACGCACGCGCGCATAGAAATCGTGCACCAGCCGGGTGACTTCCTGCTCGCTGCACAACGCCAGCGAGGGCGTGGGCAGCGCGGTGGCGGACGGGTCCAGCATAGGAGAGTCCTCTGCGGCGGCGGTCCGCAGCGTATGCAGCGCAGGATGCGCGCGCAGGCCCCGCGGTGCCTTGATCAGGATCAATGTCGGGGCTGTAGTGCCGCCCTAGTCTGTGAGCCTCGACAACCTGCGCACCGGCGCACCACGACCGTGGCCAAGTATAGCCGCGCCCTGCCCTCCCCTCCTGACCGTGGCCGCAATGACCGACCTGCACCTCCCGCCCGCGCCCAGCCGCCGCCGGCAGTTGATCCAGCAATGGGGCGCCATCCTGTGGCCCAGCTTCGTCGCCGCGGGCCTGGCCTGCATGGTGTTCTTCGCCTTCGTCGATCCCCTCATGCTGCGCGACATCAGCTTCCCGCAGCACGCGCTCAGCCGCGAGCTGGGCTACACGCTGGGCTTCTTCATGTTCTGGGCCGTGACCGCCGCGGCCAGCAGCGTGACCTGGTACCTGTTGCGGCCGATGCGCCGCGACGCCGACGACGTGCCGTTGGGCTGACCATGCCGCGGCGACTGCACCTGCAGCTGGTCGAGCCCGCGACCGCCTCCCCGCCCCCGCCGCGGCCGCGCCGGGCGCTGCGCTGGCGCGCCCTGTTGTCGGCCGCGTTGCTGACCCTGTTCTACCTGCTGCCGTGGCTGCGCTGGGAGGGCCGCCAGGCCCTGCTGTTCGACCTGCCCGCGCGACGCTTCGACCTGTTCGGCCTGACCCTCTGGCCGCAGGACCTGGGCGTGCTGCTCGGCCTGTTGGCGGTGCTGGCCACCGGGCTGGTGCTGCTCACCACCCTGGCTGGCCGGGTCTGGTGCGGGTACGGCTGCCCGCAGACCCTGTGGAGCGCGCTGTTCCGCCGGATCGAGCGCACCACCGCCCGGCATCTGCGCCATCCGCGGCTGGCACGCGCAGCCAAGCACGCGGCGTGGGCACTGGTGGCGGCATGGACCGGGATCACCTTCGTCGGCCTGTTCACCCCGATCCAGGACCTGGTGGACGCCCGGTGGCCAAGCGCGTGGAGTGCCTGGGTCACCTTCTGGGTGCTGTTCTACGCCCTGGCCACCTGGGGCAACGCGGGCTTCCTGCGCGAGCAGGTCTGCATCGACCTGTGCCCGTTCGCGCGGGCCTGCCCCAGCCTGTGCGATGCCGATACCCCGCAGGTGTACTACGACGCGCGCCGGGGCGAGCCGCGCGGCCCGCGCGCGCCCGGCCAAGCGGCCGTGATGCAGCGCGGACGTGGCCTGCTCGATCCGGTCAGCGCCAACGATTACGCGTTTCGCGCCGCGCACCCGGCGCTGGCCGGCCCGATGCCGCGCTTCCCCGATGACCGCCTCGGCGACTGCATGGATTGCGCGGCCTGCGTGCAGGTGTGCCCGATGGCGCTGGATATCCGCAGCGGCCCGCATCCGGATTGCATTGCCTGTGGCGCCTGTGTGGATGCGTGCGACGCGCAGATGCGCGCCTCGGGCTTCCCGACCGGGCTGATCGGCCATGCCAGTCTCAACCGCACCCGCCAGCGCCCCACGCGCTGGCTGCGTCCGCGCACGCTCACGGCGCTGGCCACCCTGCTGGTGCTGCTGGGTATCGGCCTGCATCGGTTGTAAGCACGGGTTCCCCGCGTCTTGCCTGCCATCGATGGATGGCCCGGTCCCCCAACCGGAATCAGCGCGTGCGCGTGGTTCGCGGCGGCACCATCTGCGCCCGCCGGACGATGCCCAGCTGCTCGATGATCAACGCCAGCTCATTGGTGACCTGGGTGCGACTGCGCCCCTTGGGCACCAACCGCTCCAGTACCTGTTGATAGGTCGTCCAGAACTCCGGGCCGCAGCCATGCTTGCTGTAACTGGCTTCCAGCTCGGTGCGCACGCCGTCAGCCAAGTCATGTACGCCGTATTGCATACGACCTCCCTTGGACCTGCCCTGCATCGGAGACGAGCAACCACCCTGTGTGCAGCTTGTCGCGCAAAAACAACAAAGACCCCCGGACAGCGAAGAATTCACTTGCGATTCACCCGAAATTTGCACGGTCTTCGCACGAAGTCAATCGCCGCGTGGGTCGCAGCCGGAGAAGTCGCTGAATGGTTCATCCCGGTGCGCTCGCGCACAGGCAGCATGCCCGGGGGGCGGTGACAGGGTGATGTCAGCGCGGCACGGGCGGCGCGCTCAGCTCCCCAGCCGCCAGGCGCCATACACGCCGATGCCGATCCCGGCCAGCAGCAGCGCCCACACCAGGCCGTTGAAGCGCTTGAGCGCCTTGGCCAGCACCAGCGAGAACGCGATGCCGGCCAGCCCGATCAGCACCCACACCACACCACTCACGTTGCTGGGGGACGCCCAGAACGAACCGGGCGCGCCGGCGGCAAACAACAGGGCCAGAGCCATCAACGCAACCTCTTGGGGGGACCGGCGTCCATCTTGGTCAGGCCATCGTCCTGAACAGGTGAAGGTTCGTGCCCCCCCCTGGCAGGCTCATCCCCCGGCGGGGACGGGCCGCGGCAGTTCCAGGGTGCGCACCACCAGCCCAAGCAATTGGCTCAGCGCACCCTCGGCGGGTGGGCCCTGCTCCAGCCCGCGTGCGAAGCCGGCCCAGTCGCCGGCCGACAACTGCTGGATCAATGCCGGATCCACCGCCAGCCAGCGCATGCCCCAATAGGGAAAGTAGCGCTGCGGCACCCAGCCGCGGCTCAGCTCGGTGATTTCCCCGTGGCTGCGGGCCTGGCGCACACGCTCGTGGACCGCGGCCACGCCGTCCTCGGGGCCTTCGAAGTACTGCAGGAACCGTTGGCCATCGAACAGCAATACCCCGGTGACTCCGGCGAGGGAGTTGAAGCGGGTAGCGTCCTCGACCAACGTATCCAGCATGCTGCTGGACAATCCGGCGGACGCCTCACTGACGTAGGCAATCGCGCGAAGTGGCATCGGCTGTATCCTTGAAATAGGCGGTCATGCTGTCACTTTCAGACAGATGAATAAAGCCGCTGACTGAAGCGTTCAGATAATGTCAGGGCAGCGACGCGGCGGGCGGCGGTCCAACGCAAAGAGCCCGCTTGCGCGGGCTCTTGCTTGACTCTGGAGGCCTGGACGGGAATCGAACCCATCTCAACGGATTTGCAGTCCGGTGCATAACCACTCTGCCACCAGGCCGGTGACCTTACCGCTTACCCGGGTAATCATACCCTGATAAAACAAGACCCCGAGAACGGGGCCTGGTCTGGATGTGGAGCGGGAAACGAGACTCGAACTCGCGACCTCAACCTTGGCAAGGTTGCGCTCTACCAACTGAGCTATTCCCGCAAAATCAGGCGCGTATCTTACCGAAACCGCAGGTAACACACCAGCCTTTTCACACTTTATTTCACATCCCTGTCGAACCTGCCGATCAGGATGCCCGCGTGCCACCGCGGAGATAAACAAGGCCCCAAGGGGGCCCTGTCGAAATCTGGAGCGGGAAACGAGACTCGAACTCGCGACCTCAACCTTGGCAAGGTTGCGCTCTACCAACTGAGCTATTCCCGCAGACTTTCTGCTTGCCCCGACTGCACCGCACCGTGAAGTGCTGGAGGCTGCCGGCCCATCGACCTGCGTCGAAGGAGCGCTATTGTGTCGGGATTCCTTCACGCCGTCAACTGTCCGCAGGGCTTCGATTTACAGCCCCGGCTCCACCGACGGCTTCCCGGTGCCGCTGCGGCGCGGAAGCCGTCGGATGCAACAAATTGCATGTTCACGCGTGTGACCCCGCAAGGACACTGGTGCATTCGCATACCGCGACGTGGACATGCCCTTTTCTCTTCCGCACACCCCCATCCTCGAACGCTTCAACGCCACAGGCCACATCGAGTCGCTGCTGCTGGATGGGCAGCGTCACTATTTTGGCCATGATCCGGTCACAGACCGCATCCTGTCGCCCCTGATCCAGGATCCGCTGGAGATGGCCCAGTTCGCCGTCCAGTGGATGCGCGGGCATGCCGGCCCACGGGATGCAGCCTCGTGGCTGACCGAGGTACAGGCGGCCCCCGACCGCCCCCACCGGTGGCCGACGCCTTTGCTGGTGGAAGAACGCGACCTGATGGCGGTTGAACTGGCACTGCGCCACGCAGCGGACCACGACGCCCCCTCGTGCATCGACCTACGACGCAACGTCGTGGATCTGCTGCGCACGGTCTACGGCGACATCGCCGACGGCCGACTGCAGGCGATGTTCGACTGGGCGGTCGCGCTGGGCCAGGCCGGACAAGCGGATGGACCGCTGGGGTGGGCCTTCGACGTGATCCATGGCGTATGCCTGGCGCCGGCCACACTGTCGCATCGGGACATCGCCGTAGCGCTGCGGCATTGCTTGGGCTCTCTGTCCGACGTGGCCGTCGGCAACTGGATAATGGTATTCGGTGCAATCATCCGCGCCTGCGACGTCGTTGCGGCCACGCCGTCTCCAACGCCAGCCCAGGTAAGCGAAACCCTGGTGGACGACCGGCCCTTCGAGGTAGTGGCCTATGCGGACGTCGCCAACAAGGTGCCGGAGACCTCCCTGTACCAGGGCGCTTATACCGATTCCCTGCGACCTGACCCGCCGATCGTCCTTTTCGTCGATGGCGACCTGCATCTTGACCGCCTGGACCTGGACGATCCCCTTGCCCGCTGGCGCCGTCCAGACGCCGATGTCGTCCTGCCCTGGTTCATCCTGGTCACCGGCAACGTCGTCATCGAACAGCACCTATGGTGCATGGAAACCGATGGCAGCTGCGGGCTGGTCGCGCTCGGTGATCTGACGGCGCGCAACGCCATCGTAGGCGGCCAGCAGATTCATGTCGGCGGCAACCTGACGATCGAGGAACTGTACTGGGGCGACTACAACCATGGGTGCCTGCATGTCGAAGGCGACACGGTGGCCGCCTTGTTGATTCAAACCGACTACCGCATGGACCTGATCGGCAAGGTGAGCTGCCTCAACCGCGTAGATGATCTTGACGACCTGGACGGGGATGAACTGATGAAGATCATTGCCGCCGATTGCGTGATTCAGACCGAACCAGAGCCCGCGCCGGAGTGGTCACTCAATGCAGCCGCCATGATCGAACGGCTGGAGGCGGGCCGCAGCGTCATCTGCAGGGAGGCGCTGGAACGCCCCGATCCGCCCTTCACGATTCCGTCGATGTTCGCAGACGCCAACGTCAGCCCCGGGAATTTCCTCCGGCTGTCCGATCCGGACCTGCTGCCCGACGACGGTTGCCTGCACAGCATCAAGCGCGACGGACTCGACCTGACCGTGATGGCCTACCTGTCGGAAGAGCATCGCATCCCACGACGCGCCATCCTGATCAAGGACATCGCGCGCAACATCGGTGTCAGCTTCACACTGGAACCGGCGACGGCGCCTTGGTCGTGGCGGGATGTCGTGTCACTGCGCAAACCGCAACGTGGCTGGGTACTGCTGAAGGCCACCTGTGACACCCTGGACACGCCAGATCCCGACTGGGTCGGCGTGGAGGGTGTCACCTTCACCCCGGAGTACACCGCCCTCATTCTCAAGGGCTGGGCAGCGCTGCTGGAGTGGGCATCGCATCGGCACTGGGCCGCCAGCCAGATCCCCGCCGACCGGGTGCGGCGTCTGTTGGCCCTGCCCGTTGCCGCTCCCTATGACGACTACGAGGACAGTGACCGCAACGGACTGTGGACAGGCAGATTCCATGCCGCGTTCCGGCAGCGCGGGCGTGGTGCGGACGCCGAAGGCCAGCGTCCCATCCTGCGCTTTTCCCGGAGTCGCTACTGCCGTGATACAGATGAAGAAACCACGGAGAGCTTCTACTACGACCTGGAGCGCTGCCAGGATGGGCAGGAACGCGTTCGCGTGCGCCACCTCGCCGATCAGGAGAGCGAACAACCGTCGATGCCGCTGGATGCCGAGGGTGGCCCGCGGCTGGTTGAGGCCGTTCGACTTTTCCATCGTGCCGCCGGCCAATTGGAGCAGGTCAACGCAGCACTGCTGGAAGGTACCCCGCCGCTCCATGCGACCGACGATGCATTCGCGATGCGTCACTGGCGCGATCGCGGCTACTTGTCGGGCTGACGGCTGGATCGCCCTGCAGCGCCCGGCCGGATCAAAGATCGCCTTGGCCTCCAAAGGACTATGCTCCCAATCGCATCCCGCGCCGATGGAAATACACCTGCTCGGCCACCCGTCGCATCGCGCCGGAGTGCAGCACCAGATCCAGCGGCCAGTCCATCTGCAGGTGGTCCATCGCCCAGCGCATCAGGCGCTTGCGGCGGAAGCTGGGGGCTGCCTTGCGTGCCACGGTTTCCGGCGGCGGCCCGTTGCCACGCAGCCGCAGGCCAGCGGCGTCGCCGATCGCCCAACCGTGCCGCCAGGACGAGTGGATGCCGCCGGCGGACAGCGGCGATACGATACCGGCCGCATCGCCGGTCAGGATCACCCCGGGCGCGGTGATCGGGCCATCCGGCAGGCCGCACGGCACCAGCCCGGCGCGCGTCGCGGTCGCAACCGCTGCCGCCGGCAGGCCGACCACGTCGCGTACATGCTGCAGGAATCCCTCCATATCGGGCTGGCGTGCATGGGTCGGATCATGGCGCAGCGCCAGCCCTATCTGCACGCCGGTCGGATTCTGCGCCGCCCAACCGATGTAACCCGGGGCGAAGCGCTTGCTGGCAAAGCAGTGCAGCGCCCCGGCTTCGGCCAGCTGGACGCCGGCAAACTCCTGCTCCACCCCGTACAGATTGTCCTGCACGCGGCCCAGCCCGGTGCGCTGCGCAACGCGTGAGGTGGCGCCGTCGGCACCGATCAGATAGCGCGTGCGCCCTGCCCCCTCCACCTGCCAGCCGTCACCGTCGCGCCGGGCCTGGGTGAACGACTGCTGCAGGCGCAGGTCCACGCCATTGGCGCGCAGTTCGGCCGCCAGCCAGCGCAGCAGGTTCGGCGTGTCGGTGGTCATGAAGTAGTAGCCCGGTGCCGCCAGCAGCACGCTGCGCAGGCTGGGGGCGTACAGCCGCACCCGCTCTACCCGCTGCAGCAGCTCACCCGGCGCCCGGCCCAGCCAGGTCTGTTCGATGGCCTCTTTGACGATGATGCCGGTGGTGTGCAGTCGCGCGCCGGGATCGGCCTTGCGCTCCAGCACGCACACCCGCAGGCCGTACTGGACGGCGGCGAGCGCGCAGGCCGCGCCGGCGAAGCTGGCACCGACAACGACAAGGTCCCAGTCGTAGGCGGTAGAAGACGTCTCCATTCAAGGGGTGTCCTGTGCGATAAGGGGCACAGGATCCCGGCCGATGGCGGAGCGGCCATGAAGTTGTGGTGAAGCGGGTATGAAGCGCCTCCCGGCCTGCCCGCCCATGCAGTGTGCATGGGAGAATCCGCGTTACGCCGGCGCACCACGCGCCCTCATCGAGCGCCATGACTACCCGCACCCCGCGCAACGTATTCTTCGGCATGGCCGCATTGCTCGCGGCGCTGCTCATCGCCTGCATGGCGACCAACGTGGGCTCCAACGCGTGGATGCTGCTGCTGGACAGGAGCAACGTGCTCCCGGCCGAGTCTTCGATCTTCTCGTTCGAGCCCTACGTGATCAATCAGGGGTCGTCGAACTACTGGCTGTACGGCAAGGACGACCGGAACTACTACCACTTCGTCTACCTCGACGAAGCCACCTACGTGTACCTGCCTATCGACAATGCCTGCCCCGGCTTCAAGCGCGATGACATCCGCACCTGGTGCAAGGTGCGCATCGGCCAGCGCCGCTGACGACGCGCGGCGCGCATACGAAAAAAGCGACCCGAAGGTCGCTTTTTTCGTCGCTTCACACCGCGATGGAATGCCGGTGGACGCTGTATCTGGAGCGGGAAACGAGACTCGAACTCGCGACCTCAACCTTGGCAAGGTTGCGCTCTACCAACTGAGCTATTCCCGCTTGGGAGGCGAAATTCTACAACCAAATGCGCAGGTGTCAACAGCCCTTACGCATTCTTTTTGGCACGCGCGGTTTCGCGGGCCAGGCGTTCGTCCTCACGCAGGCTCGGCCACGCGGCATGCAGGTACTGCAGGCCCGAGAACAACGTGAGAATCGAGGCGATGGCCAGCGTCCAGTCACCGATGTGGAACACCTGCACGCCCATCCAGATGTCCTGCATCGGCGTATGCGGCGCCACCGAGTACAGCAGGCACAGCAGCGCCACCATCTGCGCGGTGGTCTTGATCTTGCCGATCAGGGCCACGCGCACCTTGGCGCGCTGGCCGATCTCGGCCATCCACTCGCGCAGTGCCGACACGGCGATTTCACGGCCGACGATCACCGCCGCCCACACCGCCATCCACGCGGTCGGATGGCCCTGCACGATCAGGAACAGCGCCACGGCCACCATCAGCTTGTCGGCGACCGGGTCCAGGAACGCGCCGAACGCGGACGCCAGGTTGTAGCGGCGGGCGATCCAGCCATCCAGCCAATCGGTGATGGCAGCCATGCCGAAGATCGCCGCGGAGGCGAAATTGGTCCACTTGTAGGGGAGGTAGAACACCAGCACCAGCACCGGGATCATCAGGATCCGCAGCAGGGTGAGCCAGGTGGGGAGGGTCAACTTCATCGCATCTCTCTACTCGCCCGCCGCGTCGGGCGTGGGCAGTCCATGAAGGTTAGCGTAGATGCGCGCAGCGAGGGCGTCATTGATGCCCTCGACTTTCGCGATTTCTGCCTCCCCGGCCGCTTTCAGGCCGACCAGCCCCCCGAAATGCTTGAGCAGGCTGGCGCGGCGGCGCGGGCCGATGCCGGCGATATCCTCCAGCTTGCTGGTCATGCGCGCCTTCTGGCGGCGCCCACGGTGGCCGGTGATGGCGAAACGATGGGCCTCATCGCGTACCTGCTGGATGAACTGCAGGGCCGGCGAGGCCGCGCCGGGGCGCAGTTCGCGGCCATCGGGCAGCACCAGCGCCTCATGCCCTGCCCGGCGCTCCACGCCCTTGGCCACGCCCACCAGCATCACCCCTTCCACGCCCAGGTCGGCCAGTGCCGCCTGGGCCTGGCCGAGCTGGCCGGCGCCACCGTCGATCAGCAGCAGGTCGGGCAGCACGCCGTCCTCTTCCACCGCACGACGGAAGCGGCGGTCGATCGCCTGGCGCATCGCCGCGTAGTCATCGCCCGGCTCGATGCCGCTGATGTTGAAGCGGCGGTACTGGCTGCGTACCGGGCCGGCGGCATCGAACACCACGCAGGAGGCCACGGTCGCCTCGCCCATGGTGTGGCTGATATCGAAGCACTCCACCCGCTTGACCTGCTCGGCCAGGCCGAGCATCTGCCGCAGGTCTTCGCTGCGCGCATGCTGGGCGCTGCGGCTGGTGAGCTCGCTGACCAGGGTGATCTGCGCGTTGCGGCTGGCCAGTTCGACATACCCGGCGCGCTCGCCGCGCACGTTCCACTTCAGCTGCACCTTGACCTCGGCCGAGGCCGAGAGCGCGGATTCGATCAGGCTGGCATCCGGAATTTCGCGGTCCAGCAGGATTTCGCGAGGCGGCGAGTGCTCGGCGTAGTACTGCGACACGAACGCCGCCAGGATCTCCTCGGCGCTCTCTTCGCCGTTGGTCCGCGGGTAGAACGGCCGCGTGCCCAGGTTGCGGCCATCACGGAAGGCCAGCAGCATCACGCAGGCATTGGCGCCGCGGGTGGCACAGGCGAGCACGTCCAGGTCGGCGGCGCGGCCGTCCACGTACTGGCGGGTCTGCATGCTGCGCAGTGCGGTGACCAGGTCGCGCAACCGTGCGGCCTGCTCGAACTCCAGCGCGTCGCTGGCCGCCTGCATCTGGGTGCCCAGTTCGCGCGCGAGCAGGTCGCTTTTCCCCTCCAGGAACAGCGAGGCGCGGCGCACCGATTCGGCATAGTCCGTCGCACTTACCAGATCCACGCAAGGCGCGCTGCAGCGGCCGATCTGGTACTGCAGGCAGGGCCGCGAGCGGTTGCGGAACACGCTGTCCTCGCAGCTGCGCAGCTTGAACAGCTTGTGCATGAGGTTGAGCGTGTCGCGCACGGCGGTCACGCCCGGATAAGGGCCGTAATACCGGCCCGGCACCGCGCGCGGCCCGCGGTGCAGCGCGATGCGCGGCCAGTCTTCGCGGGTAAGCAGCACGTGCGGGTAGGACTTGTCGTCGCGCAGGGACACGTTGTAGCGCGGCGACAGCGACTTGATCAGCTGGTTTTCCAGCAGCAGCGCCTCGCCCTCCGAGCGGGTCACGGTCACGTCCATGCGCGCCACCTGCGACAGCATCGACATGATCCGCGTGGTCTTGGGCGTGCCGTTGAAGTAGCTGCCCACCCGGTTGCGCAGCGCACGCGCCTTGCCGACATACAGCAGGCTGTCGTCGGCGGCGTACATGCGGTAAACGCCGGGCGCGGTACTCAGGTGGGCCGCGAATGCCTTGCCATCGAAGGCGGGTGCGGTGGAAACAGTCATTCGCTGATCGGGACTTCGCTCAATACGCCACTGACAGGGTCGAAACGCAGCACGGCATGGGCGTCGGTCTCGGCGATCCACACCGCTCCGCCGCCCAGGGCCAGCCCGGCCGGGCCGTGCAGTCGGCGCGGCAGTTCCAGCGTGCTCAACTCACCGCCGCCCAGGCGCAGCGTGCGCAGGCGGCCATTGCCGGCATCGGCGATCCACAGCAACGGCGCATCCGGGCTGAGCGCGATGGCCTGCGGGTGCTGCAGCTGGGCGATCGTACGCGGACCATCCTGTTCGCCGAACGACCACAGGCCCTGCCCGACCAGCGTCTGCACCAGGTCGCCGCGCAGCTGCATGGCACGGATCGAGGAGCCCAGCGCATCGCAGACGTACAGCACCTGCTGCACGGCGGCCAGCGACGTCGGCTGCGCGAACGCGGCCAGGTGGCCACTGCCGTCGCGTTCGTCGATCGCCCCCGAACCGGCGCGCCAGTGCAGGCTGCGTTGGCCCAGGTGGTAGGTCCAGATGCGGTTGTCGCCGGCCATGGCGATGTGGATCTGGTTGTCGGCCACCGCCAGTCCCTGCGGATGGTTGAGCGCGGTCTGGCGCGGCTGCGCCACCGGCCCCTCGATCGGCTCGCCGGGGCGGCCGGTGCCGCACAAGGTGTCGACCTGGCCGGTCAGCAGGTGGATGCGACGCAGGGCATGGTTGCCGGTGTCGGCCACGTACAGCGACTCGCGCTCCAGGGCCAGGCCCTGGGGACGGTTGAAGGCCGCCTCGGCCGGACCGCCGTCCATGAAATCGGCGGTGCCCAGCCCGAACTGGCGCAGCACGCGCCCGCCGTGGCTGCATTCGAGCACGCGGTGGTGGCCGCTGTCGGCGATGTACAGGCGCTCGGTGGTGGCCACCAGGCCGGTCGGGAACGACAGCGGCAGGCGCGGCTCAGGGTTGAGTTCGCGGGCCAGCGCCATGTCGCCGTCGACCGGCCGGGCGCCGCCTTCGCACAGCGCATTGAGCGCGCGTTCCAGCTCGCCGCCGAACCCGACCAGGCGGTCGCGCTCGCGCCCCTGCGCGTCCAGCAGTACCAGGGTCGGCCAGGCGGTCACGCCGAAGCGGCGCCAGCCGTCCCAGTCCGCATCGAGCAGCGCGGGGCCGATCAGGCCCTGGCGACGCAGCAGTTTGAGCGCCTGCGCGGGATCGCGCTCACAGTCGAAGCGGGGCACCTGCAGGATCAGCAACTGCAGCTTGCCCGGGTTGCGCGACTGCCATTGCGCCAACTCGGCCAGCCGTTGCGCGCACCACACCGAGGCGGCGTTGACGAAGGCCAGCACCACCGGCCGCCCCCGCAGTTCGGTGAGGGTGGTCGGCGTGGCGTTGAGCCACGTGGCGAATTCGGGCAGGTCCTGGACGGGCTGTACGTTCATGCCCCGATTATGCCGGAGTCGGCGTCATGCAATCGTCGTGCCGCGTCAATCCGACGGCGGCCTGCGCGCGCCGGCTGGTCAGCCGTGCGCCGCCAGCCAGGCTTCGGCCCGGGCCAGGTCGTCCGGGGTGTCGATACCGGGCGGAAATTCGGCCGGGGTCAGCGCCACGCTGATCCGATGCCCCGCTTCCAGCGCGCGCAGCTGCTCCAGCGACTCCAGCTGCTCCAGCGTGCCCGGCGGCAACGCCGCGAATTGGCGCAGGAAGCCGGCACGATAGCCGTAGATGCCGATGTGACGCAGCCAGTGCGGTCCCGCCAGGGTGTCGCGCGAGCGCGCGAAGGCGTCGCGGTGCCACGGAATCGGGGCGCGGCTGAAGTACAGCGCATCCAGGTTCTGCCGGCGCACCACCTTGACCGCATTGGGGTCGAACAGGGTCTCCGCGTCTTCCACCGGGGTGGCCAGGGTGGACATCTCCGCCCCGCTGTAGACCAGCGCCTCGGCCACCGCGCGGATGCCTTCGGCCGGGGCGAACGGCTCGTCCCCCTGCAGGTTCACCACCACGGTCTCGTCGCTCCAGCCGGCCTGCGCGGCACATTCGGCCAGGCGGTCGGTGCCGGAGGCGTGATCGGCCGAGGTCATCGCCACGCGCACGCTGGACAGGCCCTGCAGCGCATCGGCAATGCGCGCGTCGTCGGTGGCCACCCACACCTCGCGTGCGCCGGCCAACAGCGCACGCTGGGCCACGCGCAGCACCAGCGGCTGGCCACCGAGCAGGCGCAAGGGCTTGCCCGGCAGGCGCGAGGCCGCGTACCGGGCCGGAATGGCAACGACGAAATCGAGGGGCTGGCTCATGTGCAAACTCGCGGAAATGACGGGGGAGTCGATGCGGCGGGCGAAACGCTCAGCGCTTGCCCAGCTTGTCGACGCGGTCGAGTAGGTTCACCCAGAACGCGGCGGGCAGGTCGGCCGCCAACGGCACGGCGAAGTGCCATTCGTTGGCAAACACCTTGCACTTCACCGCATCCTTTTCGGTCATCAACACGGGCAGTTCGCTGCCAAACCGCAGGTCGGCGGCCTGGTACGCGTGATGATCGGGAAACGCGTGCGGCACCACGCCGATACCCTGCGCGCGCAGCATGTCGAAGAAGCGCTGCGGGTGGGCGATGCCGGCCACCGCATGCACGCGCTGCCCACGGAAATGCGCCAGCGTGCGCGGGCGGCCGCCGCTGAGCGGCTGGGCGCTGTCGATGTGCAGCTGCATCGGCCATTCGCCGAAGCCGCACGCCGGCTGCGCGCCGACGCCATCGCTGGCCTGGCCCATGTTGACCACGCGGAAATCGCAGTCGTTGGCGCGGCTGACCGGTTCGCGCAATGGGCCGGCCGGGATCATCCGCCCGTTGCCGTAGCGACGCTGCGCGTCGACCACTTCGATCTCGATATCGCGGGCCAGCCGGTAATGCTGCAGGCCGTCGTCGCAGACGATGATGTCGCAGCCGGCGTCGACCAGCGCCTTGCCGGCCGCCACGCGATCAGCATCCACGCGGACCGGCACGCCGGTCTTCCACGCAATCAGCACCGGTTCGTCGCCGCCGATGGCGGTGGACGTGGTGGCCTCGACCCACCGTGCCGTGCCGGCCTCGTCGCGGCCGTAGCCACGACTGGCCACGCCGGGCTTCCAGCCCGCGTCGCGCAGCCGCTTGACCAGCGCGATGGTCAGCGGGGTCTTGCCGGTGCCCCCGGCGGTGACATTGCCCACCACCACCACCGGTACCGGCAGCGCATGGCGTTTCAGCCAGCCACGCCGATACAGCATCCTGCGCAGCGCGATGGCGCCGCCATACACCGGGGCAAGCAACCGCGCCGGCAACGGGATGGCGCTGCCGTCATACCAGTACGACGGCGTCGGGGTGCCCTTGGCCGCCATCACGCCTGCCTTTCGCGGAACTGCATCTTGTGCAGGTGCTCGTACAGCCCGCCGAGGGCCAGCAGTTCGTGGTGGGTGCCCCGCTCGACGATACGGCCGTGGTCCATGACCAGCACCTGGTCGGCATGTTCGATGGTGGACAGGCGGTGCGCGATCACCAGCGTGGTGCGCTCGGGCATCAGACGCTGCAACGCGTCCTGGACCAGGCGTTCGGATTCGTTGTCGAGCGCGGCGGTGGCTTCATCCAGGATCAGCACCGGTGCGTCGCGCAGGATCGCGCGTGCGATCGCCAGGCGCTGGCGCTGGCCGCCGGACAGCAGCGCGCCGTTCTCGCCCACCGGCGTCTGCAACTGCTGCGGCATGCGCTCGATGAACTCCCAGGCATTGGCCGCTTCGGCCGCGGCGCGGATCTGGTCTTCGCTGGCATCCATGCCGTAGGCGATGTTGGCGCCGACGCTGTCGTCGAACAGCATCACCTTCTGCCCCACCATGGCTACCTGGCGGCGCAGGTCCGCCAACGGGTAGTCCTCCAGCGGAACGCCGTCCAGGGTGATGCGGCCACCGTTGGGTTCGTAGAAACGCGGCACCAGACGGATCAGGCTGGTCTTGCCACTGCCGGAGCGCCCGACGATGGCGGTGACCGTACCCGGCTTGGCGACGAAGCTGATGTCGTCCAAGGCAATGCCGGTGTCTTCACGGTAGCGCAGCATCACGTGCTCGAAGGCGAGCTCGCCACGCGCGCGGCCGATCTTCTTGATGCCCTCGTCGCGCTCGACCGGCAGGTCGAGGATGCCGAACAGGCGCTCGGCGGCGGCTACGCCGCGCGAAATCGAGGTCTGCACGCTGGTCAACCGACGCAGCGAGGGAATGATGGCCATCATCGAGGTCATCAGGCCCATGAACTGGCCTGCATTGAGCTTGCCCGCCAGGGCTTCGCGGGTGGACACCCACACGATCACCGCCAGTGCCAGCGCCGCCAGGAACTGGACGGTGCTGGAGGCCAGTGCACGCGTGGTTTCCACCTTCATGTTCAGGCCCAGCATGCGGTTGGCCAGGCGCGAGTAGCGCGAGATCTCGTGCGCCTGGGTACCGTGCACCTTCACTTCCTGCTGCGCGGCCAATGACTGCTCGGCGGTCTGCGCCATGCTGCCCATGCCGTCCTGGATGCCTCGGCTGATGCGGCGGTAGCGCTTGCCCACGAACGACACGATCACGCCGATCAGCGGCACCACCACCAGCATGGCCACGGTGACCTTGACGCTCATCTGCAGCATCACCACCAGCATCGCGATGATGGTGAGGGTGTCTGCCACCAGGGTCTTGAGCGCGTCGGCACTGGCCTGGGTGACCTGCTCGGTGTCGTAGTTGAGGCGGCTGACCATCACCGGCGTCGCCTCGCTGTCGAAATGCGCCGACGGCAGATGCAGGTACTTTTCCAGCACCTGTTCGCGCAGGTCGCGCACCACGCTGCGGCCGGTACGGGCCAGCGCGTAATCGCTGACCAGGGTGGCCAGGCTGCGCATCATGAACAGGCCGAGGATGGTCAACGGCAGGATCACCGCCATGCGCGGCTCGGGATTGACGAAGCCGCGGTTGACCAGCGGTTCCATCAGCTTGGTGAAGTGGTAGCCGGCCAGCGCCTCGACGACCATGGCGATCACTGCCGCCACCATGAAGGTCCAGTAGGCACGGGTGTAACCGAGCAGACGTTTGTAGATCGGCCAGATCGGCGCGTGTTTGTTACTCATGGACGCACCTCCGGCGCGGTTGCGATGGCGATGCGGCGGAAGCCGAGCTGGCCCAGGGCATCCTGGGCGGTGACAACGGCCTGGTACGGCGTGCGGGCATCGGCACGCAGCAGCACCGTCTGTTCGCGGTCGCTGCCGGCCACGGCGGCGATGGTCTGCTTGACCGACTCCACGTCGGTGCGCAGCACTTCCTGGTCATTGATGAAATAGCGCCCCTCGGCGTTGACCAGCACGCTGAGCGAACGCGGCGGCTCGCTGTTGTCCTGCTGGCTGGCGGTCGGCAACTGCAGTTGCAGGGTCGAGCGCGCGTCGAAGGTGGTGGTGACCACGAAGAAAATGATCAGCACGAGGATCACGTCGATCAGCGGTACCAGATCGATGTGCGGCTCGTCCTGGACCCGGTCATTGCGGATACGCATCCGTCAGCCCTTGGCCGTGACGGGTGCGGCCGGCGCCGCGGTCGGCGCACGTGCGCCGGTGTTCATCACCCCGGGGCGACCGTCCAGCGCATCCAGCAGCGCGCTGGCTTCCTGCTCCATCTCGATCACGTAACCGCCGATGCGGCCCTTGAAGTAGCGATGGAACATCAGCGCCGGGATCGCCACGATCATGCCGGTGGCGGTGCACACCAGCGCCTTGCCAATACCGCCGGCCAGCTGGTTCACATCGCCCACGCCATGGTCGAGGATGCCCAGGAACATCTGGATCATGCCCACCACGGTGCCCAGCAGGCCCAGCAGCGGGCCGGCCGAGGCGATCGTGCCCAGGGCGTTCAGGAAACGCTCCATGCGGTGCACCAGATGCCGACCGGCATCCTCGATGCGCTCGCGGATCTGGTCGCGCGGGCGGTTGCGTGCTTCCAGCGCCACGGCCAGCAGCGCGCCCAGCGGCGAGTTGGCGCGCAGCGACTGGATGTGGCTGGGGTCGAGCTTGCCGCGCGCGGCCCAGTTGCGCACTTCCTGGCCCAGCCCGGGGGGCAGGACCTCGTTACGCCGCAAGGTCCAGAAACGCTCCAGGACAATTGCCAAAGCCAGTACGCCCAACAGCAGCAGCGGCACCATCGGCCAGCCACCGGCCTTGACCAGTTCCCACACGTTTCAACCCTCCGGCCCATCAGCCGCTTGTTTGACC
>Ga0160461_1000599_pt1 | contig 22340 bp, 28 predicted proteins | sample HID1975I_E6MG_FD_108266 | JGI IMG/M metagenome (GOLD analysis project Ga0160461, IMG submission 108266) | Enriched soil microbial communities from UW Madison campus, WI, USA - HID1975I_E6 MG | ecosystem: Environmental > Terrestrial > Soil > Unclassified | place: USA: Madison, Wisconsin...
CGAGCCGGCCGCGCCGCTCGCCGCAGCATTGTATTTTGAGGAATTGGCGTCCGTGGTGCTGCCCAGCGCGCCGCCGCTCATGCCGATGACGGACGTGCCGAACTTCGCCTTCTTGAACATGTTGCCGACCAGGCCACCGAGCACCGACCCGATGATCTCGCCGCCGGGAATTGGGATGGCGCTGCCGATCGCCCCGCCGATCTGCGAGCCGGTCGTCGACATGTTGAGGCCGATCGCCTTGCCGAGGCCCGCGACCATCGTGCCGGTCTGCGCTCCCTGCAGTGCGCCGCCAAGGACGTTGTCCTTGCCGACCAACTTGTCGATGCCCTTCGACACCTTCTCGATGCCCTTGGCCGCGCCGAGGACCGCGCCGACCGGGCCGGCGACGGCATAGCCGGTCATGCCGCCGGCCAGCGCCTTGGACAGGCGAAGCGGAGGCGGCAGCCGAGGCCATGTTCGCGGAGGAGGTCGAGGACTTCCTGACCAATGTGCTGGCCGGGCAGTTCGCTGACTATGTCACCGCCGAGCGCATCAAGGAGAACGCGCTCGCGGCGAAACACCTGCTGGCGGCGCGGAAAGACGCCGGCAGCCTGGTCGAGATCGAGTTGGCCGAGGCGGTGCTGTTCGAGACCCAGCGCTCGCAGCGCGATGCCTGGCTGAACTTCCCCTCGCGGATCGGACCTTTGCTGGCGGCGGAGATCGGAGCGGACGCGGACAAGGTCGTGGAGGCCCTCACCGCGCATGTCCAGCAGCAGCTCGACGATCTCGGCGAGCCGGATCCAGACTTCACCGGCAAGCGCGAAGGCTGACCGGCTCCGGCGCTCGGCGCGCCGGGGCTGGACGCCGCCGCCCAGGATCAGCTGGCCCGAATGGGCCGATCGCTATCGCATGCTCCCGAAGGAGGCGGGCAGCACATCCGGCCGATTCCGGACCGCGACGACCTCGTCCGCAGCATGGAGGAAGAGGAAGCGATCCAGCGCCTCATTCTCGCCGGCCTCGACAACGAAGCCGAACTGCTTTCGGCCAAAATCCGGCTCATGGACCAGTTCAACGTCGGCAGTGAGGAGGAATTGGCGACAGTCCTCCGCAAGGCCGGCGTCGAGGGCGACCTCAACGCCATCCTCGCCGACCGGATCGGCACCCTGCGCGACCTTCGCGACCGGCAGGAAGACATCAACCGGCTGGCAGACGCCTATAGCCAGTCGGTTGATGACGCGCGACGCACCTTCGAAGACTTTCTGGGCGATCTGCAGGGCGCGAAGCCGGGCAACGCGCTGAAGGCCCTCGGCAACAACCTGATCCAGAACTATCGCGATCTCCAGACGCGAATCCTGTCGGAAAAGTTGTTTGGCGGCATCGAGCGCGAGCTGGATCGAATGATCCGCGAGCAGCTGGGCAAGCAGACCGCCGATGAGAAGCTCGACCAGCGCGCCAAGGCGCTCGGCACGTCATTCGACACGGTGGGCAGCGCGGCCGAGCAGCTTATCGACGCCATGTTGCGCCAGGTCGCCCGCCTGGATCAGCCAGCGATGTCCAGTGCGACGGCGGCGGTACGCAGTCCGGTGATCACAGGTGGCGCGCTCGAAACCTCTTCCTCTCTGCTCGACCTGCGCAGCTTCCTCGGCGATGTGAAGTCGCTGAACGGGGAGGCGATGGAGGATCTGGCCGCCGCGCTTGGCCGGCAGTGGAGCCCGACCGCTCCGACCGGCGACGACATCACGGTCACGGGCCAGCGCGAAGCTGCCGATCGTCAGATCGAGGCGGCAAACGACAATGAGCGCGCCGCGCTCAAGATGATGTCCGCGATCGATGCGCTCGACTTCGTGAACACCCGGCTGATCCAGAACCTCGAACGTCAGCTGGGCATCGTGCTGCCGGGTACGCTGCCGTCGGCGCGCCGGCCGGGGTGCGAACAGGCGCTGCCGGGGGGGCAGGGGTGTTCGCAGCCTCCGGGGCCGGTGGAGCGGCGCGGCGGTTGCCCTCCTTCCACCCGGTGCCGATCAGTTCAGCAGGCAGTGTCCCGTCCGCCGAAACCCGCAGTTTTCCTTGCTTTATTGCGCGACGGACCAGCGTGTCGCTGCACCCTTCGCGCCGGGCGAACTCGCGGATCGACAGCCCCGACATGCCCGTCTCCCGGTCGGTCAGGTGCGAACACCACTGCGAACACCTGTTCGCACCTCAGAAATGGCGGTTTTCTGCATGTTCCACGGAACGGGCAGGGTGCGAACACCCCAAGGTGCGAACACCTTTCAGACCCCATAGCTGGGAAAACAACACGCCTCCGCCCCCCGTATACCGCCAGAGGCCCGGAAGGACCCGCGAGGGGGAGGCTCGGCCATGAGGCTGATCGCGCCCGTGCCGCCGCCGGCGATCCGCCTGGAGATGTTCCCGGCGGTCCCCGCCTGGGCCATCGCCCACGCCGTCCGCGACGACACATGCGCACCGCTTCTCAGGCCGGGCGAAGTCGCCGTGGTCCGGGATGAGCGCGGCACCATTCCCGACGACGGTGGGCTCTACCTGATCGAGTACGAGAGCCCGCAGCCGTGGGGAGCGAACCTGAACCCGCCACCTCTGCCGCGCCGGCGGCAGTGGATTGCGCAGACCTGCCGATCGAGCCGGACGGACGGCGGTTGGTACTGCCACCCTTATGCGCGACCGCGCACACCTGCCGAGCATGCGCTCTGCCGGCAGCGGGGGCTCTTCGTCGCGTCCGACGGCCCTTACCCCGATGAGCTCGCGCTATCCCGCCTCGTGCTCGGCCCGGTGGTCGGCATCTACTCCCCCAGGATCGAAGGACAGGCGCGATGACGACGCAGCAGTCCGTCGGCAGTCTGCGGTTCAGCTGGGACACGGCGCGCGCCGCTGTCGCCACAGCTATGGCCGAGGAAGCCGCTCAGTGGCGAGCGATCGTGAAACCGGTCAGCGACGCTCACGCCAGAGGCGAAGCCCAGCTCGAGGAGGTGTTCGAGGCCGAAGAGCGGTGGGCGCGATATCCGAGCGCTCGGTTCGCGGCCGTTCAGCAGATGCTGCTCACGCCGGCGCCGGACCTTGCCGGCGTTGCCGAGAAGATGGCGACTGCCCGCCGGCACGAAGCGCTCGATCGAGGCGAGCCGGATATTGCCGCGGCGCTCCATCAAATCGAGACCGATATTCGCCGCCTGGCGGGCGTCGGGAGCATTTCCGAGCTGAACCGGGAGGCTGCCCAATGAGCAAGACATGGAACCTGGCGGTGGCGGACTATCTGCGGCTCCGCGCCGCCTGCGACATCCTGCCGGACGACCATCCTGATGAGAATGAAGCGGTCGACGCGTATTGCCGCGCGATGGACGCGCTGCTGGCGTTGCCGGCACCCGATCTCACTGCGATCGCGCTCAAGGCCGCGCTCTGCCACGAGCGCTACCGGAACGATCCGCCTTATTGGCTACTGCCCCGGCTGGCGGGTGACTCGGCCGAGATGGCGGCGGCTTTAACCGCGGAGGTGTCCGATGGCACCGCCGCGTAAGGATCCTGCAGCCGCCGCGACGGCGTGGGAGGAATACCGCCGGGAGGCGCTGACCTTCGCCCGGATGCAGGAGGACAACGGCGGCACCGGCCGGGCGGATACCCGCCATCCGATCGAGGCCATGATGGTCCAGGCGGAGCGGGCCCAGTCGGCGCACCGCCGGTTCACCGCCGCTTTCCTCAGCGACCGGCCGGTGCCGCCGCAGATGCGACCCGAGCGTGATCGGCTGGCGGTCGAGGGCGCGTCGCTGTGGTGCGTGATCCTGCTGGTGCTGACCGTGTTCGGCCCCGACCTGACGGCGGCTGCCGGCTCCGACGGGTTCCTGCTCATCGGCGCGGCGCTGGCGGCCTGTGGCGTCTGGGCGGTCGCGTTCGGTGCCCGCCTGTGCCATCACATGACCGGCCGGGCGGGGCGGTGACGATGGCGATGCTCATCTTCGCCCGCCTGATCGTCGGGGTCTACTGCCTGGGCTTCCTCGCCATCAACGCCGCCATCGTCTCCGACCTGATCGCCAATCGGCGCATCGGCCGGAACCACGAAACCAGGGTCGGCTGGCGCATCGCCTCGTCGCTGCTCTGGCCGATCCTCATCCTCTCGCGCGCCGGGCGCGCGCTCCTCCTCAAGAACTGGAAAGGTGTCCTATGAAGAAGATGCACATCCTCGCCGTGTCGGCGGTGGCGCTGCTGGTCTCCGGCTGCGGCGAGGTGGTCGACGCCGGCGGCGTGGGCGTGAAATCGACCTTCGGCGAGGTCGAGCAGAAATCGCTGCCGCCCGGCTTCTACTGGTACAACCCGTTCACCACGTCGGTGATCGAGATGCCGGTGCAGGTGCTCAAGTGGGATGCCGAGACCCCCGTGTACACCAAGGATATCCAGCAGGGCAGCGTCGCCTTCACGCTCACCTATCACCTCGATCCCGCCAAGGCGCATGTCATGTACCAGAAGGTCGGGACCGACTGGGCCGGCCGGCTGATCCCCCAGGTCGCGACGCAGGCGATCAAGAACGAGTTCGGCCGGTGGAACGCGGTCAACGTGGTCGCCAACCGCGCGGCGGTCCAGGCGAACATCACCGCCGCGATCGGCCCGCGCCTGCGCCGCAACAACGTCCTGCTCGACGGGTTCGAGGTGACCAACATCGACTATTCGGACGCCTTCGAGAAGGCGGTCGAGGACAAGGAGGTCGCGGTCCAGACCGCAATCGCCGAGCAGAACAAGACCCGGCAGATCGAAGAGCAGGCGCGGCAGCGGATCATCTCGGCCGAAGCTGAGGCGAAGTCGATCCAGCTGCGCTCGCAGGCGCTGGAATCGAACCCCAAGCTGGTCGAGTGGGAGGCGGTCCAGAAGTGGGATGGCCGGCTTCCGCAGAACATGTACGGCGGCGGCGCGGTGCCGTTCGTCAAGGTCAACTGAGCGGGCTGGGCGACATGACCGACAGCGCCGCGCCGGCCGCGCCGGACACCAAATCCTTCCGGGGCAACTATCTGCTGTTCCGTAAGACGCCGAAGGGCCTGCGCCGGAAGATGGGGGCGGCCGGCGCGCCCCGGTTCCGTCACCCGACGTTCGACAGCGCCGAGGCCGAGGCCGGGCGGCTGCTGGGCCTCTACCCCGAGGCGACGATCGTCGTGCTGCAGGAGGTGGCGCGGGTGAAGCTCAAGCCGGGCGGGGAGGGGCGCTGACATGCGGGACGATGACGCCCGCTGCGGATCCTGCGCCTTCTGGCGCGAGGGTGCGCCCGCCTTCGCCACCCAGCCCGCGCCCGAGGATGGAACCTCCGACTATGGTGCCTGCGAGTACGGGATGCCGCGCACTCATGTGGGCGCGGGCGGTGTCGTGGTCACCTTCCAGCCGGTGACCCATCGGAGCCGTGCCTGCACCTTCTGGGCAGGCTGGTCCGATGACCCGGATGACGGTGGGCGCGAGGACATCCCGGGTGACGCGGACGGGCCGCGCCCGGCCGGGCGGCGCACATATCCCCTCGAACTGGTGAAGGACGTCGCATGACGACGGGCGAGACAATCAGCAGCGATGCTATGGTTGCGGCGCTGATCGGCGAAATCGACCGTCGCCTGCCGAGCACGAAGGAACTGGTCGCGTTGCCCGACGACGGCATCTTGGATCCGGAGATCACGCTGCCAGCCATATGGCTAAGGATCGTGCTGGCGAAATTCCGATCGCTCGAACATCGCGTCGAGCGCCACCGCATGGTGTTCGGCTCCCAGATCGCGGAGTTGGACGCGCCGGGCGAGTTCGCCCGCGCCTTTGCGATCCGGGCTTGCGCGAAGGGGATCGTTGACGCCCTGCTCGGCGACATCGAGCCCGGCCATCACGATCGCGCCGTCAAGAACGTGATGGCGCGGCTGGCGCTCCTTCCGCTTGCGCCCATTCCGGCCGGGGAGGGATGCTCGTGACGACGTTCTACCCCGATCCATACCCAATGGACAGCGCGCCCGCCGGCGACGGTTGGATACTGGCGCTCGTCGAGGGCGAGTTGACGGAGACGAAGCCCTCCCCCTGGCGCTTGGCGACGCGGTGCGACGGCGGGTGGTGCGACGACGAGAGCTATCTCGTGAAGCCGGTCGCCTGGCTTCCGGTGCCCGATCCGCAGCCCAAGTCGAGCGGCTGGCGCAAAGCCGAAGGGTTCATCGAGATCAGCCCCGGCAAGCTGCCCGAGGGGTCGACGATGGCCGGCCGCCGTGACGTCTGGGTGGCGAGCGTCGTCCTTCCTGACGGCACTTTCGACCGGACCCGCGAACCGGACATCTGGCCGACCAGGGAGGGCGCTATGCGCGCCGCCCAGGACATGGCGAAGCTGCTGGGCTTGCCGATCCGGGAAGCTGCCGTGGCAAGCAACGTCATACCGTTTCCTACAGGCGGCGAATCATGATCGGGCGGGCCGAACGGTGACCGGTAATCCCTTCCACTCCTGGTGGTATCGTGCCGCCGACGCATGGCTGTCGCCGATCCTAGCGCGCTGCTCGCTTGGTCTCTGCCTACGTCGCTGCGACAGGATGCGATCGAGGTGTCACCTCTGGATCTGCCGTCGATGATCATCACCCGCGCGCTGGAACAGATGGAGAAGGCGGCCCGGAATGGGACGCGGCTTCACCTTGACCCCGAATCGGTCAGGGCGATCATAGGCAGCAGGGCCTATTCCGTGCTCTCGGAACTGAAGGCCGAGGAGTTGAGGGCATCATGGGAAAGCGCAAGGGCAGCGCCGACAACGACAACGGCGGCCGGGTCCAGCTCGGGCCGTTCTGGCTCTGGCATCGTGCCCAGCGCGACGACTGGTGCATCTGCTGGTACATCGACGGGGAAGATGGACGGGGCCGTCGAACGGGCCGAAAGAGCACGGGCGTGGGAGGCTGTCTCAAGGACGGGGAACCCCCGCAAGAGGCGGTCGACGCCCTAGCCCAGCACTACGCCGGCTGGCGCAAGCCGGTCGCGGTGCCGGTAACCGAATCGGCGGTCGAAGGTCTCTTCGCCGATTGGTTGGTCCACGTCGGCAAGGTCGACGCCGATCCCGTTCGGGCTCAGGATTGCGTCAGGCATTGGCTGCTGTTCTTCGAAGGAGAGCGCCGAGGCGGGCGGATCACCTCAGGGCCGTATGTTTCCGACATCAATCGCGCACTCTGCCAGCGCTATATCGACTGGCGGAAGCTCCAGCCGGGGAAGCGGCGGGGCAGCACGGTAAGCGGCGCTACGATCAGCCGCGAGCTGGCAGCGCTGCGCGCGACGCTTCGCCACGCCTGGGAAAATGAGGTAATCCCATCCGCGCCGTTCATCCCGGATGTATCCGAGAAGGACCGGCCGGGTCCGAAGGAACTGGTCTACACGGCCGAGCAGGTGGCGCGGCTGCTGGAGGCAGCCAGCCGCCTCCCCGAGCGCCGTCATGTCCACCTGTTCATCATGATCATGCTATCGACGCACGGGCGAGGGGAGGCGATCCTTGAACTCGATGCAGACACCCAGGTCCGCGATGGCCTGATCTACTTCAACGCGCCCGGCCGGGCGCAGACGAAGAAGCGGAGATCCATAGTCCCGATCGCGCCGACGCTCGCTCCGTGGCTGGAGGGAATAACGGGCAAGGTGATCATGTATCGGACCACCGACAGGGACGGCAACGAGATCGTCAAGCCGACCGCAAGCATCAAGACCGCGTTCGAAGCATGTTTGGTCGAGGCCGGCATCAGCGAGCAAGAGGTGGACGGAGAGGGGAACCCGGTCTGGCTGTCGCCGCGCCTGAAGCTGGGCGAAGCCAAACGCCGGCCGAAGATGCGCGGCCTGGGCAGCCCCAACACCCTCCGCCACACGATAGCGACAGAGCTGCACACGTTGGGCGTTCCCGACGCGCAGATTGATGCGGCGGCCGGGCATTCGGGCGTGGGAACGAACAAGAAGAACTACCGGCATCTCCGACCGGACTATCTCAACGAGATGATCGCTGGGGTGGAAGCCTATTGGGCGAAGGTCGGGGTGCACACCTCGGCGCATCTGCGATACCAGCGCGATACCAAAGTTGCCGATATCGCGGTGAGCCGGGCGAAACGTCGCCTGAAAGATCAGTGATTGCAGTGGTTTAGAATGGTGGAGCCGAGGGGGATCGAACCCCTGACCTTCGCAATGCCATTGCGACGCTCTCCCAGCTGAGCTACGGCCCCGTGCCATTTTCGACGGCGGGCTGGGTACCCGCCGTGAGGAGCGCCGCCTTTAACGGGGCGGCGCGGGATGTGCAAGCCGGCATTTTCACCGGCCCGCACATCTTTTTCGACGATCAGTTCTCGTCGTCGTCGTCGCCGGTGTTGACGCCCAGATCGTCGTCGCCACCCAGGTCCACCTCGTCGTCGGGCGACTCCTCGGCGTCCTCGTCGATGTCCAGATCCTCGGCGCCGAGATCCGAATCGGCTTCCTTCTTGTCCTCCTGCTTCTTCGGCGCGTCGAAGGGCAGCGGTTGCTTGGACTTCAGGACGGGATCGGGCTCCCACGCCGTGCCGCACGCGATGCAGGTGACCGGATCGGTCTTCTCGAGATCATAGAAGCGGGTGCCACATTTCGGGCAGGTCCGCTTGGTGCCCCATTCAGGTTTCACCATGAAAGTGATCGCTCCGGCAGAGAATTGAGAAAATGCGCCCGGAAGCAGTCTTCCGAACGCCAAACGCGCCGCGCCTTGCCATAGCGGGAAGCCGCTGTCAAAAGCCTGCGCCTTCAACCCCTGATCCCAAACCCTGAACCTGCCCATACATCCCGGACCGAAAGATCGCCGATGACCGCAGCCGCAGCGACCCTGTCCTCGATCCGGCCGACGCGCTTTGCCGCGTGCGGACCGCTGAAGGGCGTCGTGCGCGTGCCGGGTGACAAGTCGATCTCGCATCGCTCGCTGATGCTGTCGGCGCTGGCGATCGGGGAATCGGTGGTCGAAGGGCTGCTGGAGGGGGAGGATGTCCTCGCCACCGCCGCCGCGATGCGCGCGATGGGGGCCGATATCGTCCGGGGCGATGACGGCGTCTGGCGCATCCACGGCGTCGGCGTGGGCGGCCTGCTCCAGCCGCAGGCCGCGCTCGACATGGGCAATTCCGGCACGTCGACCCGGCTGCTGATGGGCCTGATCGCGAGCCATGCGATCACCGCCTGCCTGATCGGCGATGCGTCGCTGTCGAAACGGCCGATGGGTCGGGTGATCGATCCCCTGTCACGCATGGGCGCGGAATTCACGCCGAGCCCCGGCGGCCGCCTGCCGCTGATGATGCGCGGCGCCACCCCCGCCATCCCGATCGAATACCGGCTTCCTGTCGCCTCGGCGCAGGTCAAGTCGGCGGTGCTGCTGGCCGGCCTCAACACCCCCGGCGTGACCCGCGTGATCGAGCCGATAGCCACGCGCGACCATAGCGAGCGGATGCTGCGCGGCTTCGGCGCGACGCTGGAAGTCGAGGAAGTCGATGGCGCGCGCGTCATCTCGATCACCGGCGAGGCTGAATTGCGGCCGCAGCATATCGTGGTGCCGGGCGATCCGTCTTCGGCGGCCTTCCCCGTGGTCGCGGCGCTGTTGACGCCCGGGTCGGAGGTGACGGTCGAGAATGTCGGACTTAACCCCACCCGCGCCGGCCTTTACGAGGTGCTGCGCGCGATGGGGGCCGATCTGCGCTTCGTGAACGAGCGTGTCGTGGGCGGAGAGCCGGTGGCCGACATCGCGGTCCGCGCCTCCACCTTGCGCGGCGTCGACGTACCGCCTGAGATTGCACCCGCGATGATCGACGAGTTTCCGATCCTCTTCGTCGCGGCCGCCCTTGCCGAAGGACGCACCGTGACGCGCGGGCTGGAGGAGCTTCGTGTCAAGGAATCGGACCGGCTGGCGGTGATGGCCGAAGGGCTACGTCGCTGCGGCGCGCGCGTCGAGGAACGAGAGGACGGCCTGGTGATCGACGGCAGCGACGGCACGCCGCTGGCGGGCAACGAGCGCGAGCCCGTGATCGACGCCCGGCTCGATCACCGCATCGCGATGAGCTTCGCGGTGGCGGGCCTCGCCTCGCGCGATGCGGTCGCGATCGACGACATGGGCCCGGTCGCCACCAGCTTCCCGGGCTTCGCCGCCATGATGACCACGCTGGGAGCCGAGGTCCAATGATCATAGCCGTCGACGGACCCGCCGCGTCGGGCAAGGGCACCATCGCCCGCGCGCTTTCCCGGCATTATGGCCTGCCGCATCTCGATACCGGGCTGATCTATCGCGCAGTCGGGGTCAGCGTGGTGCGGGCCGGTGCCGATCCCGCCGATCCGGATGCCGCTTTCGCGGGGGCGGGCTTCCCTGAAAGCCTGCTCGACGACCCCGAACTGCGCGGTGAGGCGGCGGGCAGGGCGGCCAGCCTCGCCTCCGCCCATCCGGCGGTGCGCGCCGCGCTGATCCAGCGGCAGCGCGATTTCGCGGGCCAGGCCGGCGGCGCGATCCTCGACGGGCGGGATATCGGCACGGTGATCTGCCCCGATGCCGATGCCAAGCTGTTCGTCACCGCCAGCTCGCAGGTCCGCGCCGAGCGTCGCCATGCGGAGATGGTGCGCATGGGGCAGGATAACGGCTTCGACGCGGTGATGGCGGACATCCTCGCGCGCGACGAGCGCGATTCCGCCCGCGCGGCGGCACCGCTCCGGATGCCGGATGACGCGTATCTGCTCGACACCACCGATCTCGGCATCGCCGAAGCCGTCGCCGCCGCGATTGCGGCGGTGGAAGCGCGGATCAGCTGAGTATCGATCCGGCTCTCGCTCGGTGCGCCTTCCGTCCGAGCGCCATTCCTCCCCCAGAGGGGGAGGGGGACCATCCGCGGGATGGTGGAGGGGTATCCCGCTATCGAGCGGGTGATACCCCTCCGTCACGCTGACGCGTGCCTCCTCCCCCTCTGGGGGAGGATCTCTCGTATCGTCCCATCAGCCTGTTCAAACTCCCCCACCTTGCCGCAATCCCCCGCTTCTGCTATCGGCCCCGCCATCCTGCGGGCTCTAAGGCTCGTGGAGGACGGCGCGGAGCAGCCTGGCCTGATGGGCTTGGCCTCTCTCGCGCCCTTTTCGCATTTGCGTCTGCTCCTCCATGATCCGTCGTTTCCACGGGGTGCCGCGTCGGCATGGGGTCGTCGCGGCCGTTCGGCCAGAAGACCATCGGAACCAACCGATTGGCCGGAAAACAATACGTTAGGATACACGGATATATGGCCACTGCGGCAAATCCCTCGCGCGATGATTTCGCGGCGCTTCTCGAACAGACCCTGGGTGATGGCGATGGCTTCGAAGGCCGTGTCGTCAAGGGCACCGTCACCGCGATCGAAAACGACATGGCTGTCATCGACGTCGGCCTGAAGTCCGAAGGCCGCGTCGCGCTGCGCGAATTCGCCGCGCCGGGTCAGAAGGCCGAGCTCTCCGTCGGCGACGAGGTCGAGGTCTATGTCGACCGCGTCGAGAATATCCATGGCGAAGCGATGCTGTCGCGCGATCGCGCCCGTCGCGAAGCCGCCTGGGACAAGCTCGAGCTCGAATTCTCCAAGACCGCGCGCGTCGAAGGCGTGATCTTCGGTCGCGTCAAGGGCGGCTTCACCGTCGACCTGAGCGGCGCCGTGGCCTTCCTGCCCGGCTCGCAGGTCGACATCCGCCCCGTGCGTGACGTCACCCCGCTGATGGACATCCCGCAGCCCTTCCAGATCCTCAAGATGGATCGTCGTCGCGGCAACATCGTCGTGTCGCGCCGTGCCGTCCTGGAAGAGACCCGCGCCGAACAGCGTTCGGGCCTGATCCAGTCGCTGGCCGAGGGCCAGATCATCGAGGGCATGGTCAAGAACATCACCGATTACGGTGCGTTCGTCGATCTGGGCGGCATCGATGGCCTGCTCCACGTCACCGATCTCAGCTACAAGCGCGTCGGCCACCCGAGCGAAATGATCAACATCGGCGATACCGTCCGTGTCCAGATCATCCGCATCAACAAGGACACGCAGCGCATCTCGCTCGGCATGAAGCAGCTTGAGAGCGATCCGTGGGAAGGCGCCGCCGCCAAGTACCCGATCGGCGGGCGCTTCACCGGCCGCGTCACCAACATCACCGAATACGGCGCCTTCGTGGAGCTGGAGCCGGGCATCGAGGGCCTCGTCCACGTGTCCGAGATGTCCTGGACCAAGAAGAACGTCCACCCCGGCAAGATCGTCTCGACCAGCCAGGAAGTCGACGTCATCATCCTCGAGGTCGACAGCGACAAGCGTCGTATCTCGCTGGGTCTCAAGCAGGCGATCAACAACCCTTGGGACAGCTTCGCCGAGAACCACCCGATCGGTTCGACCGTCGAGGGCGAAGTCAAGAACGCCACCGAGTTCGGCCTGTTCATCGGCCTGGATGGCGATGTCGACGGCATGGTCCACATGTCGGATATCGCCTGGGGCATTTCCGGCGAAGACGCGCTCAACCTGCATCACAAGGGTGAGGTCGTGAAGGCGGTCGTGCTCGACATCGACGTCGAGAAGGAGCGCATCTCGCTCGGCATGAAGCAGCTCGAGCGTGGCGGCCCGGCGATCGGCGGCACCAGCACCGGTTCGGCCGGCGGCCTTTCGAAGAACGAGGTCATCACCGTCACCGTGCTCGAAGTCCGCGACGGCGGCCTCGAGGTCCAGGCGGGCGACGACGGCGCGACCGGCTTCATCAAACGCGCCGATCTCGGCCGCGACCGCGACGAGCAGCGCCCGGAGCGCTTCCAGGTCGGTCAGAAGTTCGATGCGATGGTGATCGGCTTCGATCGTTCGAAGAAGCCGAACTTCTCGGTCAAGGCGATGCAGATCGCCGAAGAGAAGCAGGCCGTTGCGCAGTACGGCTCATCCGACTCGGGTGCGTCGCTGGGTGACATCCTGGGCGCGGCGCTCAAGGCCCGCACCGAGGAGAATTGATCCGATGCCGGCCCTGCCCCTCGCGGGCGGGGCCGGATCGATCGACCGGATCGGCTGACATGAAAAAGGGGCGCCCGGCCTGTGCCGGACGCCCCTTTTTCTGTGGCGTGCCCTTTTTCCGGGGCCTGCCGTGGTCCGCTTACTTCAGCGAGAGCAGGTAGTCCGCGATCTCGGCCTGCTTGGCGGCGTCCTTCTGGCCGGCATAGGCCATCTTGGTGCCGGGCACGGTGGCGCGCGGATTGGCGATGAAGGCCATCAGCTTGGCCTTGTCCCACTTGAAGCCCGCACCCTTCATCGCCGGCGAATAGGCGAAGCCCGCGACCTGGCCGGCGGTCTTGCCGCCGATGCCAAAGAGGTTCGGGCCGAGCGGCGATTTCTGGCCCGGCTCGAAGCGATGGCAGGTGCTGCAGATCGCCACGCTGGAAGGCTTGGCCGCGGGCGCTGCCAGCGCCGGAGCCGCACCGAAAGTGGTCCCTGCGGCAACCGCCGCGATCATCATGATTCCCTTGCCGCCCATTTCCGTCCCTATCATTGCAACACGATTGCCCTATGCGGGAAAAACTGTGAACCGCTATTGAACGTCCGCGTCTTCCGCAAGTGCGAAGACGGCCTTTGCGTCAGAATGCGAAAATTGCTAAATTGTGTTTGGATAGCTGTGTTCCGGGGCAGAGAATCGGCTAATCCAGGTTAAGACTGACGATTGGCCTGCGATGGGCGATTCGGAAGGGATAACGTTAGGGGCGTCGTCGCGATGCGCCTGTCGGGGCGGTGGGGGCTCGCGACGAGGGGGCACGACCGGGGTCGGTTCGGCTTGGAAAGGATGTCTATGATCCGTTCGGAACTGGTTCAGATCCTGTCGCAGGATAATCCGCATCTGACGGCCAAGGACGTCGAGCGGATGGTGGAGGCCGTTTTCGACAGCATCATCCAGCGCCTGGCCGAAGGCGGCCGTGTGGAATTGCGCGGTTTCGGCGCGTTTTCGACACGCGGCCGCGCCGCGCGGCTGGGCCGCAACCCGCGCACGGGCGATGCTGTCGAGGTGGATGCCAAGCGCGTTCCCTATTTCAAGCCTGGCAAGGAAATGCGCGTCCGCCTCAACGTCGATTGACCGGCTGCGATCGGCCGGTAAGGGCCACCGGTTCGCCGGGTTCCAATTCCCGCTTGTCTTGCACGCCCCGGCCCGCCACCAAGCCCTTGGCGCGGACGTGGCGAAATCGGTAGACGCAGCGGACTTAAAATCCGCTTGCCCCAGGCAGTGCGGGTTCGAGTCCCGCCGTCCGCACCAGGCATCCCCGTTGTCCGGGCATATCCAGGCATCCGCCATGGGCGATGCGTTTCCGGCGACGCGGCTCGCGCCTTGCCCCCGTCGCCTGATGGCGATGATCGGGGAATGATGCGCAGCCGAGCGTGCTCCCCCGTCATTCCAGCGAGGATCGCAGCGCCGCCGCCGATGCCCGGCGCGGCCGGAAAATGCGGCATCAGGTTCACAACGGAAGGCATGGTGCGTTTTGTCAACTTCGCGCGAGGTCGGCGGGGCGCAAGACACTGTCTGCAAAGGCGGTTTTCCGGTTGTCGCTGTGCATGACAGCTGTCGCCCCGCCCGGTGCGGGTTGACACTGTTCGCCGGGGCATGCGGCCGGCCTTCCCGACGCGATGCCGGGCGCTGGGCGGCGGAGGAGCGGGAGTGAGGCATGCGGTTCCCCCGAAGCGATGGGAGGGTGCCCTTTTAGCTTCGGAAGGGTGTGTAGGACAGCGTTTTGTTTATGTTTTGTTCTTTTTGACTGGGGATAATCGCGAGGGCCAGAACCGAGAAATGTTCAAGGGTTTTTTGCACCTTTCGCCGTAATTACACATTCTTTCTTATCGCCCTTGATTTTCAGAATATTACTCAATCACCGCCATCAATGCGAAACCAACATGCATGACCTTGCGATCGGCGGACTCGATTTTCGAATCCGATAACGAGGGGATCGGATCATGGCGGTTGGTGAACAGAAATTCGTGCAGCGTACAGCAGGGCCGAACGGCACCTATTTCGCAGACATCGACTCCGGGGCGGGATCGAAGGTCACTTACGACGAGAATGGCGTCACCGTGACGATCCATGCGGATGCCAATGGCACTATCCGAGTTCCCCAGGGTGATGGTTATACGCTCCATGTTCCTGAGGGTGCTGGCTACATCGAACATCCTCTCGCCGTTGGGGTTATCGTCGCCTGCCTCGGTCAGTCGAATATGCGCGGGTGGTTCGCGGCGGATCCCGGCCTGGATGCAGCCGAGGAAACCTATGTGCGCAGCGCGGACGGCACATCCTGGGTACCAATGACAGAAGGCGATGGCGCCCGCACTTACGCAGCCGCCCTGTCTGAAGAACTCGGCGCGCCGGTAGCGTTAATCAACTCTTCACTGGGCAACACCGCGCTGATCGAAGAGCACGCCGGCGCGAACGGGTATTGGGGGGATCTTTCCGGACCGCTCTACAAGGATCGCTTCCTCAATGTTCTCGACTCCATCGGCGCGGACAATTTCGGTGGCCGCACCGCGATCGAACTCATTAACTGGATCCAGGGTGAAACCGATGCGGCGGCCGCCTTCCAGGCCAACGAGGATCCAGCTATCTTCGGCAGTGACTATGCTTCCGCACTCGAAACGCTTTTTGAGCAGATCTCGTCCGATGTCGACGGGGACATTTCGTTCATGATCGGTCAGACAGTCGATCAGGACCAACCTGCGAATTCGCCCATCATCCCCGGCGATCCGACTTCCGCTCTGATCAACTATTACAACGAACTTCGATATGCGCAGAACGACGTCGCCGATTTGGCCGGTGAGCCATATTACGTGACCAAGGTTCCTGGTACCACGATAGCCGAGGTTGACCAGGTCGATGGCATCCATCTCACGCGAGTGGGCTATGCTGTTCAGGCCCTTTGGATGGCGCTCAACACGGCGCGCGACATCTACGGGTTGCCGGTGTCGACTTCGGACATACGCACCGACGTCAGCGGGATCGTATCGTCGATTTCCACAGGGGTGGGGCGCGATCTGGTATTGGGCGGTGCCGACAATGACACAATCGACGGCGGCGATGGCAACGACACGCTTCGCGGCGAAGGTGGCAGCGACACGATCTACGGCGGTGACGGATCGGATGCCCTAGGTGGAGGATCGGGTAATGATTTCGTTTATGGGAACCTTGGCAATGATGTGCTCGAAGGCAATGCCGGCGATGATTGCCTCGAGGGCGGCGACGGCAACGACACACTCTATGATGCCGAAGGTAAGGACACGATCAAGGGTGACGCCGGCGACGACACGATCTTTGTTCTGACCCATAATGATAGCGGGTTGCTTGGCGACAGCATCTACGGCGACGCAGGTGTCGATCGGCTCACATTCGAGCGCTTTCAACTGGCGGGCAGCACTGGCGTCACCGTCGCACTCGGTGCGAACGACACGACGGCGGGATCAGTGTCGGATTCATTGGGCACCGATGACGAGATATACAGCATCGAAATCGTGCTGGGCAGCACCGGGGATGACTACATCGAGGGCAACACCGCCGCGAACACCCTCGAAGGGGGCAACGGCGACGATTTTCTGAACGGATATGGCGGCAACGATGTCCTGCTCGGTGGGAATGGTGACGACGACATCTACGGCGGCGACGGCAACGACACGATCGTCGGGGGCGCGGGATCGGACTGGATCAGCGGCGGAGTTGGCAACGACGAAATCTATGGCGGAACTGGTCTCGATCGGCTCTTCGGCGTCGGTGGTAGCAACACCTTTGAGTATCGGAGCGTGGGTGACAGCCAGATGATCGGCGGCGTGGACAATCGCGACTATATTTTTGATTTCACGTCGCTCGACAAGATCGACCTGAGACTGATCGACGCGGATACGACGCTCACGGGCAATAATGCCTTCACGATCGTCGCCTCTCAGACCGGAGCCGGTCAGATGACCCTGACCAACCTCGCCAACACCGACCGCTGGATTGCACGCGGCTATGTTGACGCTGGCTCGACCATAGATTTCGAGCTGATCGTCGATTACGCTGGCGGCACCCTTAGCGCCTCGAATTTCCTGCTGTGATGGGTTGGGAGTATTCGGCGTGCCGAATACTCCCCCCTTGAACTGCAATTGTACGAACCACTGGCATAAATGGGCCGTAGACCCATGAGCCCGCAGCCACAGCCGCATTGACGCGAGCTGGACCATAGCAAGGAAGTTGGCGGAGCTTGTCGTAACGGGTGGCTACCCGTCGGAAGTGCTGCAGCTTGGAGAAGAATCGCTCAATGAGGTTGCGCTCTCGATGCGAAATTACGGTGACCGGTGCGGAAACCCCCAAATTGACGCGCCGTCAAATTACGATGTCGATCGCGGTGACAAGGCCGCACGATCCTTGTTTTTCCTTGCGGGACGGGGATGCGATGTCCCGGACGGGTTCGCTCGGGACGGCACGCGCACCAGCATCGCTCACCGGCGACGGGGCGACGCATCCGTCGGATTAGGGGGTTGGCGATTTGTGCGGTATCATCGCGCATTGCCGAAGTGTCCCTGAGCATCCGGTAACAGAGAGACGAGTCGTGCTCCCGCTTGATCGAGGAGCCCGACATGATCGGTCCGCAAGACTTGCCCTACCTCGCCCGCCACGCCACGCCGTTACGGGTGGTGGCCTCGCGATCCACCTGTGGCCCGGCAAGGGCAACCCATCCCGTGCCGGCGGAAGCGCATGATGCGCCGGGCGCGGCCGATCGCGACGGAGCGGCGTGATGATCTTCCATTCGCTGTTCAACAGACACGCCCCGGACCTGCAGGCCAGCCATTGGGAGGGCGGGCGCTTCGTGACCAGTTGCGTGCAATGCTCGCGCGAGATGGTGAAGCCGCCGGGCCAGCAATGGCAGCTCGCTTCCCGCGCGTCGACCACCGCTTCCAGCGACAAGGAATAGCATATGTTCAGGTTCGAGAGCGGCGACACGCCGGAAGTCCTGTCGCGCAAGAAGGGGCTGTTGCGCGAAGCCCTGCTGAAGTGGAACCTCGTTCCCACGGAAGAACTGGCCACCGCGCGAAACGCGCATCACCTCGCCGATCTGGTCGCGTTGAACGAAGGGATCGCCCGCAGCGTCGCCGGCGAGCAGGTCGATGGCTGGCTGGCCGGGCTGGTCCATTCATGAGCGGGAATGAATCCGGCGGCCAATGGCGCCCTCCCGTCATCGAACGGGTTTTCCAGCTCGCGGGACGCGGCCAGTATCAGAGCGTCGACGAACTCGTCAGGGTGCTCGGCAGCGAAGGTTACGAGAATGCCTCGTCGCATCTGTTCGGCAAGGGTATCCGGCTCGAACTCAGGCAGATGATGAAGGCCAGCCGCCAGGCGAGCCTGCGGCAGGTGCCGGAGCGGTAGGCGTCCGGCGGCGACGCGGACGCGCGATCGCCTCTTTCGCCATGGCTGCGGGCTGCGCTTGTCATCGCCCTCCCGCTGGCCATAATCGCGGCGCGGCGTTTCCCGGCCGGCTCCCGCCGATCAGGTCCGGGCTCGTTATGTCGCGTGTCGGTAGCGAAGGGGGTGTTCATGGCGAGATTCGATGTGGCCTGGTCGCAGCGCGTGGAGACGACGGACGGGGTGAACTTCACGGTGGTCCAGTTCTCCACCTCCGGGGTGAGTGGCTCCTATCTGACCGACGGCGATCCGGATTCCACCACCTTCGAGGTCGGGGAGACGCTGTCCTACGGCGCTACGGGTGGCGGCTTCACCTTCGTCGCGGGCGATGGCGTCGCCATCATCTTCCAGAACAACGCCACCGGCGCGTATTATCGGATGGTCGCGCAGCAGGAGGAACTGCGCGCGGACAATAGCAGCTTCACCGCCAGCCAGGCCGACTATGTCGTCTGTTTCCTCGCCGGCACCGGCATCGCCACGCCGCACGGGGATTGGCCGGTCGAAGCGCTGTCGATCGGCGATGAGGTGCTGACCGCCGATGGCCAGGTGCGCCCGGTCAGGTGGATCGGGCGGCAGACGGTCGCCCGCTTCTTCGCCGACCCGTTGCGCGCCCTGCCGGTCACGATCCGGGCCGGCGCGCTGGGGGAGGGCCTGCCACTGCGCGACCTGCACGTGTCGCCGGATCATGCGATGCTGGTGGAGGGCGTGCTCGTCCACGCCGGGGCGATGGTCAACGGCCGCTCGATCCTGCGCATGGCCGACGTCGCGGACAGCTTCACTTACTATCATGTCGAGCTGGCCGATCATGCGCTGATCCTGGCCGAGGGCGCGCCGGCGGAGACCTTCGTCGACAACGTCACCCGCCGCCGGTTCGACAATACCGCCGAATATGAGGCGCTTTATGGCGCTCGGGTCGATGCTCAGGTTGGTACTCAGGTTGATACTGGGGAACTGGATCTGCCGCGGGTCAAGTCCGCCCGGCAGATGCCGGCGGCGCTGGCGCGGCATCTCGAATGGCGGGCGCAGGCGATCGGCGTGGGGCTGGCCAGGGCCGCCTGACGGTCGGGGCAGGGGGGAGCGACGGAAACGGATGGCGCGGTTGCGGCAGGAGGATGCGGAGGCGCGGGCGGGCAGCGTGGCGGGTCGGGATTTTTCCGAGGCGCTCGCACGCGGGCTGAAGGTGATGACCGCCTTTCGCAGCCAGGCGACCCCGATGACGTTGAGCGATGTCGCCCGCGCGGTCGATCTGCCGCGTGCCACCGTGCGGCGCGCGCTGCTCACCTTGCGCCATCTCGGCTATGTCGAGGATGACGGGCGGCTGTTCCGGCTGACCCCGCGCGTGCTGACGCTGGCGGGGGCGTATCTCGAATCGAACATCGCATCGGCGGTGCTCCAGCCCGCCTGCGAGGCGCTGGCGGCGGCGCATGGCGAGATCTTCTCGGTCGCGGTGCTCGATGGCGATGCCGCGATGATGGTCGCCTATGCGCGCCCTCGCAGCATCTACATGCTGGGTGGCGGCATCGGCCTGCGCATTCCGGCGCATTGCACGGCGGTGGGGCGCGTGCTGCTGACCGGTATCGCGCCGGCGGATCGCGACGCCTTTCTTGATACGGTTCCGCTCACCCCGGCGACCCCGCGCACCGTCACCGATCGCAGCGTGCTCGACGCGCTGCTCTGGCGGATCGGAATCGAGGATCATGCGATGGTCGAGGAGGAGGCGGAACTCGGCTTCCGATCGATCGCGGTGCCGTTGCGCCGGCGCGACGGGCGGGTCGGCTTCGCGCTCAACATCGGCATGCCGATCGCGCGCGCGAGCAGCGACGAGGCGCTGGCGCTGTTCCTGCCGATCCTGCGGGCCGAGGCGGCGCGGCTGGGCGACCTGCTGATCTGACCGCGCCGATGTGGTTGCGGGGGGTATCGATGCCGCCCCGGCAACGGGGGCGCACTGAAATAGCATCTCCGGGCAACGCCCCGCGCCGCTATAACCGCACCATCGGACGGGTGGCCTGCGGTCGCCCATGGAGGCTTGATGGCGGACGTTCTGGATTTCGACCCCCAGGATCCCCGCGCCGTGCGGCGCGCGATCCGCGACGGGCGCTATCGCGGCTTCACCAACCATGTCGCGCAGCGCTTCGTCCAGGGCAATCTGGTGATCGTCCCCGCCGCCCATGCCGATGATTTCGAGGCCTATGCCCGCGCCAATGCGCAGGCGCTGCCGCTGCTCGGCCGGTCCGATCCCGGTTCCCCCCATATCCCCGCGCTGGCCGAGGACATGGACCTGCGCACCGATGTCGGCGAATACATGGTCTTCCGCGATGGCGATCATGTCGCCACGCCCACCGACATCGCCGATATCTGGCGCGACGATCTCGTCGCCTTCGTGCTCGGCTGCTCCTTCTCGTTCGAAGCGGTGATGCGCGCCCATGGCGTGCGCCTGCGCCATCTCGACGAGGGCAATGTCTCCGCGATGTACGTCACCGATATCGACACCGTGCCCGCCGGTCCGTTCGGCGGGCCGCTGGTGGTGTCGATGCGCGCGCTCACTCCGCCCGATGCGATCACCGCGACGATCGTGTCGGATCGCTATCCGCAGTTCCACGGCCGTCCGGTCTCGATCGGCCTGCCCGAACAAATCGGCATCCCCGATCTGTCCGCCTCCTATGGCGGCCATGGCCTCACCCGGCTCAACCCGGATGAGCTGCCGGTGTTCTGGGCCTGCGGCGCGACCGGCCAGATCGCCGCGCGCCAAGCGCGGCTGCCGCTCTGCATCACCCATCACAAGGCGCATATGGTGGTTACCGATGTGCCGCTGCCCACGGAAGGATGGTCATGACCTCCATCGCGAACCTCGACGACATCGTCTCCTTCTACCGCGCGAACGGCTACGTCATCGTGCACGACCTGCTCGATCCGGCCGAGGTGGAGGCGTTGCGCGCCGTCACCGACCGTATCGAGGCGGCGGCCGAGGGGCCGGAGGAGACCCCGGTCTATGATTTCGATACCGCGCCCGACGGCCGCGTCACGATCCAGCGGATCAAGAAGCCGCATCGCGTCGACCCGTTCTATTGGGAGCAGATGGCGAAGCACCCGAAGATCCTCGCGGTGCTGGCCGCGCTGATCGGGCCGGACATCCGCCTCAGCCACAGCAAGATCAACATGAAGGCGGCCAATGGCGGCGCGGCGCTCGAATGGCACCAGGACTGGGCCTTCGCCCCGCACACCCACATGGGCACCTGCGTCGCCTCGGTGATGATCGATGGCGCGCGGCCGGAGAACGGCGCGATGCAGGTGCTGGCCGGCAGCCATCTCGGCCCGCTGATCGAGCATCACGGCGAGGACGGCTATTTCTCGGGCGCGCTCGATCCGGAAGGGCCGGACGTCCATTTCGAGAATGCGGCACCGCTGGTCGGACCGGCGGGCACGATCGCCTTCCACCACCCGCTCACCATCCACGGTTCGGGCGTCAACACGTCCGGCGATCCGCGCCGCATCCTGTTCCTCGAATATGCCGCCGCCGACGCCTTCCCGATGTTCTACGCGGTCGACTGGCCGGAATATGAAGGACGGATGCTGGCCGGCGAATCCGGCCCTGGCGTCCGCATCGAGCCGTCGCCGATCAAGCTGCCCTTCCCGACGCGGGCGGGTTCCTCGATCTACAAGATCCAGGCGGGCCTCAAGTCGCGCTTCTTCGCCAAGGCCGGTTGAGCGTGGCGGACAACGAAACCCCCGCACCCGTCGCGTTCGTGACCGGGGCGAGCGCGGGCACGGGGGCGGAGATCGCCTATGCGCTGGCGGAGACCGGGCATGACGTCGCGGTGGTCGCCCGCCGGACGGCCGCGCTGGAGGATCTGGCGCGCGCGATCGAGGCTCTCGGCCGCCGCGCGCTCGTGCTGACGATCGACCTGCTCGATGCCGACGCGATCGGGGCGGGGATCGACCGCTTCCTCGCCTGGTCGGCGGGGCGCTGCGACGTGCTCGTCAACGCC